>PJTO01000049.1_pt1 | contig 195086 bp, 170 predicted proteins | sample 1512101 | NCBI WGS metagenome assembly PJTO01 (sample SAMN08177690, study PRJNA422409) | Soil metagenome, whole genome shotgun sequencing project. | reverse complement strand
GTACTACAATAAGCAGCGGCTGCATCAAACCTTGGGCTACCAAACGCCCGCTGCCGTCGAAGCCGCATTCCGTGTGCCTAAATAGCTTGTCCAGAATATCCGGACCACCTCAGGTCTGACATTCGGACACGAGCTCGAGCGTTACCGAGGTGTATTGCTCAGACCGTGTCTCAATGTCAGACCTGACCCCCATAAAAAAAGCGGCCCGCAGGCCGCTGTCTCGTTGGCGCGGGTCTCAGACCTGCGCCGCCACCAGGTCCGCGCTTTCCGGATCATTGACCCGCAAGGCATCCACGAACACCTGCAGCGACGAGCCGCAGGCGAACACCAGCACGTCGCCGGGACGGCACAGGCTCAGGCCGTGGCGAATCGCCTCTCCCACCTCGATCACGCGGTGCAGCGTGTCGCTCATGCCGGCCGCTTCTTCCGCGCCGTCGAGGATCAGGTCGACCGCTTCGCCCACGGCGCGCCCGCGGCTTTGCGACTCGTACACCACCAGCTCGTCGAAGCGCGCGCCGCACACGCGGCCGACCTCGCGCAGGTCCTCGTCGCGGCGGTCGCCCGGGGCGGTGACGATGCCCACCAGCTGTCCCGGCAGCAGGGCGCGCGCCATCTCGGCCATCGCCTTGTAGGCCGCCGGGTTGTGCGCGTAGTCGACGATCACGGTCACGCCGCGGATGTCGAACATATTGGTACGCAGCGGATTGGTGCGGCCGTTCGACACAAAAGTGGACAGGCCGGTGGCGATCTGCATGTTGCTGAAGCCGGAGGCCATCAGGGCCGCCGCCGCCGCCAGGCTGTTGGCGATGTTGAAGCGGGCGCGCCCGCCGAAGGCTACCGGCATGCTTTCGACGCGCACCAGTTCCTGGTGCAGGTTGCCGTCGGCGACCACTACCGCGTTGTCCTGCAGGTAGACGCCGCGGCCGCCGTCTTCCAGGTGCTGCAGGAACACCGGATTCTCCGGGTCCATCGAGAAGTACACGATCTCCGCTTCCGGCTTGGCGCGGCGCCCCATGGCCACGCACAGCGGGTCTTCGGCATTCAGCACCACGGCGCGCGAGGCTGAGGTGGCGACGACCGCCTTGACCTGGGCCAGGTCTTCCACGGTGTCCACGCCATCCAGGCCGAGGTGGTCGGCGGCGATGTTCAGCACCACGCCGACGTCGCAGCGGTCAAAGGCCAGGCCGCGCTTGAGGATGCCGCCGCGCGCTGTCTCCAGCACCGCCACCTCCACGTCGGGCGAGCCGAGCACGGTGCGCGCCGACCAGTAGCCGGTGCAGTCGCCCTTGGCGACCTGCTTGCCGTCGATGAAGACGCCTTCGGTGGTGGTCACGCCGGTCACCTTGCCGGCCAGGCGCACCGTGTGTGCGATCAGGAGCGTGGTGGTGGTCTTGCCGTTGGTGCCGGTCACGGCGATCAGCGGGATGCGGCCGCTTGATTCGCCCATCAGCCCCTGCACGATGGCGTCGCCCGCATCGCGCGGCTCGCCCGCGCTCGGGTACTGGTGCATGCGAATGCCGGGCGCGGCGTTGACCTCGATGACGGCGCCGCGCTGGGCTTCGAGCGGCAGCGCGATGTCGCGGCAGACGATATCGATGCCGGCCACGTCCAAGCCGATCTTGGCGGCGGCCCGCACGCACAGCAGGCGCGTCGATTCCGGCAGCAGGCTTGTTACGTCCTCGGCGGTGCCGCCGGTGGACAGGTTGGCGTTGCCGCGCAGTTCCGCCGTGACGCCGACCGGCAGCACGCTGTCGAAGTCGAAGCCCTGCTTGCGCAGGATGTCGGCTGCATGGTCGTCCAGCGCGATCCTGGTCAGAATGTTGGTGTGGCCAGAGCCGCGCGCCGGATTCTCGTTCTCGCGATCGACCAGCTCGCGCACGGTGGCGACGCCGTCGCCGACCACGTGGGCCGGGCGGCGCATCGAGGCCGCCGCCACCTCGCCACCGGCGACCAGCACGCGGTAGTCGCGGCCTTCGACGAAGCGCTCGACGATGATCCGGCGGCCATACTGGCGCGCGAACTCGAAGGCGCGCGTTACCTGCTCGTCGTCGCGGCAGTCGACCGTGACGCCCTTGCCCTGATTGCCGTCGAGCGGCTTGAGCGTCACCGGCGCCCGCATGCGCGCGGCGGCCCGGCAGGCATCCTCGACGGAGGTGACCACCGAGCCTTCCGGCACCGGTACGCCCGCTTCCTTGAGCAGGGTCTTGGTGAGCTGCTTGTCGCTGGCGATCTTCACCGCGATGAAGCTGGTGTCGCCGGTGGTGGTGGCCTGCAGGCGCTTCTGCTTGACGCCCCAGCCCAGCAGGAACAGGTTGGCGTCCTCGGTGATGCGCTGGGTCGGTATGCCGCGCTCGTGCGCCGCCGCCAGCACCGCCGCGGTGCTGGTGCCGATGGCGTAGCGCGCGGCAATCGAGCGCAGCTCGTCCAGGCGCGGGGCCAGGTCGAAGTCTTCCTCGTTACCAAACGCGGTGACCAGGTCCACCGCCAGCTGGAAAGCCGGCTGCACCAGCTTCTCGGATTCGTATGCGCAGACGATGCGGAATACGCCGGGACGGCCGGCAACCGGGCGCGTGCGCCCGTAGCTGGCCGGCGAAGTCGACCCGCCCGCGGCCAGCAACTGCAGCTCGAGCGTCACCTGCTCGATCACGCGGCCGAGGTAGGTGCCTTCACGCAGGCGCTGGGCGAATCCGCCGCGCTGGCCGATCGGCAGGATCTGTCCGGCAAGCGAAGGCAGCGCGCCCAGCAGGGCGTCGTTGAAACCGGGGATGTCTTTGGAGGAGATGCCATACAGGTCCTGCAGGTCGATCACGCTCAGCAGGCAGGGAGAGTCGGCGTGGACGTTGGGTCCACGCAGGAAGCGCTGTTCCAGGATTTGCACGAATAGATCCTTGTAATAATTATTGAGCGCGCCGGATGTGGCCGGCGCGCGGGAATTCCGGTAGCGGCCTCCTCAAGCGTCGAACAGCCGCGTGTACATGCGCGTGGCCATCAGGCCGGCCGCCGTGTGGTGGACCTCGGGCGACATCAGGGCGCCAAGCAGCTCCATCGCTTCCTGCTTGCCGGCAGCCCCGGCCACCTTCTCCTCGAGCAGGCGCAGTTCGTTGTCCGGCGCTTCCAGGCGCGGATGGCGGCGGATCAGGCCCCGTTCCGGGAAGTGCGCGCTGCGGTCCGCGTGCTCGCCGAGGTTGTCCAGCGTACGCTGGCGCGCGCGCCAGGTGAGCAGGCGCGGTCCCTCGGCGCGCTCGCCGCCGGGTGCCGACTGGATCCAGTCGCGCAGCACCTGCTGTTCATAGGCGTTGAAGACCCCGAACATCTCGGCCTTTTCGCCGTGCACCAGGCGCCAGAAGCGGCTGTGCTCGACCTCTTCGCCGCGCTTGATCCAGCCGGCCTTTTCCAGCGCCGCCAGGAAGTCCGGGATCTGCGATGGCAGGGCCAGCCAGTCGTTGACCGAGCGGCCGGCGACGCGGCAGTAATCCGAGTGCATGTTCTTGCCGACGCCGCTCTTGGCGGCAAGGATGTTCACCAGTTCGGCTTGCAGGTCGAACTCGGCGATGCAGGAGGTGGTGCTGGCGCCGATATCGTTCAGGCGGTAGCCGTCGAGCACCCGGCGATAGAAGGCGTCGCGGTCGCCCACGCGCGGCATCAGCTGCGTCAGGGCCTGCACCGCCTTCTGGGCATGGCCGCTGGCCGCATTGTCGACGGTGACGTGCAGCGTGAAGTAATACGGATCGATGCCGAATTCGTTCAGCTCGTAGGAGGTGATGAGCAGGTGCAGCGGCAGCTGCTCGTAGCCGAGGTTGTAGCCGATGACCTCGGGCAGGAAGTGCTCGGTATTGTGGCCGAGCGCGAGCTGGAGCGCGCCCTGCACGAAGTGATCCTCATCCAGGTGTTCCCAGGCCTCGCAGCCGTGGGTGGCCAGCAGCTTGCGGTAGATGGTGACGTGGTTCTTGCTTGGCGCACCTTCGCCCAGCTCTTCGAGGTAGGTCTTGATCAGCTCGTGGTAGGCCGGATTGTCCCAGTGCTTGAGCAGGCCGTAGAGCCAGGCGCCGTCGACCAGTTTGGTCGGGGCCACCGCCTTGATGAAGTACAGGGCGTGCGCACGGCATGAAAAATAGCGGCGCGGCGCCCCGTTCTTGCGCGCGGCCAGGTACTCGCGGTACTGGGCGCCGACGGCATCGGTACGCTCCTCGACCCAGGCCGGCAGCTCGGCGATGTTCGACGGCAGGTCGGCCGGCAGCGCCTGCACGGCGGCGACCTGGTCGGCGACATAGGCACGCGCCTCGTCCAGATGCGCCTGCGGGTTCTGGTACAGCGAAAAGTACAGCGACTTCGAGCGTTCCCGGATGGCGGGAACGCGGGGTACCGCGACGTTGGTGGCGCTTGCAAACAGCATCGAATTCATGGTCTCGGATGGCATTGTTGGTCTCTTGGAACGATTGCAACATTATCCGGCCTGGGCCATGTACATAAAATCGGTAGCGGCGCTGTGAGTATGTAAGATAGGGATTACAAAAATACAAAAACGGGTCAGCTAAAATCTGACCAAATGGTCAAGAATCGGACTGCGCGTCCGCTCCGCGCCGCACGTCCGCCGCCTCGCTGTCGCCCTTCCCGATCGCCTCCTCGTATTGCTCGCGCTGCTTCTCGACCGTCTGCGGCGGCAGCGGCGGGATGTTCGGATCCACCACCGCTTCCAGCACGAAGGGCTTGTCGCTCGCCAAGGCCCGCTCCCAGGCCGCACCCAGCTGTTCCGGATCCTCGATGCGCTCGCCGGCCAGGCCGAGCATGCGCGCATACTCGGCGTAGGAGAAATCGGGCAGCAGCTGCGACGGCTGGAACTTCGGCTCCCCCTGCATCCCGCGCTGCTCCCAGGTGACGAAGTTCAGGTCGCGGTTGTTCAGCACCAGCACGACAAAGGCCGCGTTCGGCCAGCGGCGGTGCTGCCAGTGCCAGGCGACCGAGACCAGGCCGTTGATTCCGTTCATCTGCATGGCGCCGTCGCCGGCCAGCGCGATCACCGGGCGGTCCGGATGGGCCATCTTGGCCGCCAGCGCGTAGGGCACGGCCGAACCCATGGTCGCGAGCGTGCCGGACAGCGAGGCCAGCATGCCGGGACGCAGCTGCAGGTGCAGTGCATACCAGGCCGCCACCGAGCCGGAGTCCCCGGCCAGGATCACGCCTTCGGGCAGGCGCGGCGACAGTTCGGTGAACACGCGTTGCGGATTGACCGGCTTGGCCGGTTCCAGGGCCTTCTGCGCCAGCTGGCGCCGGCTTTCCACGATATCGGCTTCGATCTTGCGGCGCCAGGAGCGCTCCCCCTTGCGGTCGAGGTGGGGAATCAGGGCCCGCAGCGTGGCCCTGGCGTCGCCCATCAGGTTGGCCTCCATCGGATAGCGCAGGCCCAGCATGCGGCCGTCGATGTCGATCTGGACGCCGCGCGCCTGCCCTTCGGGCGGCAGGAATTCGGCGTAGGGAAAACTCGAGCCCACCATCAGGAGGGTGTCGCAGTCCTGCAGCATGGCGTTGCTGGCCCGGGTGCCGAGGATGCCGACCGATCCGGTGACAAAGGGCAGATCGTCCGCCAGCACGGCCTTGCCCAGCAGCGCCTTGGCCACGCCGGCGCCCAGCAGTTCGGCCACCTCGGCGAGTTCGTCGTGCGCCCCATGGGCGCCCGCCCCGGCCAGGATCGCCACCTTGCTGCCGGCATTCAGGATCGCGGCCGCCGCCCGCAGCGCCTCCTCCGGCGGCGCCAAGGCGCGGCTGCCGGCGCCGACCCCGCTGAAGGTATAGCCGTGCTCGCGCGGCGGGTTCGGCACCGCGTCTTCCTCCTGCAGGTCATTGGGCAGGATCACGCAGGTGACGCAGCGTTCGCTGAGGGCGATGCGCACCGCCCGGTCGACCAGGTGACGTACCTGTTCGCTCGACGTTGCCATCTGCACGTACTCGCCGGCGACGTCCTTGAACAGGCTGACGAGGTCGACTTCCTGCTGGTAGCTGGCGCCGAGCGCGCCGCGCTTCTGCTGGCCGACGATGGCCACCACCGGCTGGTGGTCGAGCTTGGCGTCGTAGAGGCCGTTCAGCAGGTGGATCGCGCCCGGCCCCGAGGTGGCCAGGCAGACGCCGACCTCGCCGGTGAACTTGGCGTGGCCGCAGGCCATGAAGGCCGCCATTTCCTCGTGCCGGGTCTGGATGAACTCGACGGCGTCCTGGCGCCCGAAGGCTGCCATGATGCCGTTGATGCCGTCGCCTGGATAGCCAAAGATGCGCCGCACGCCCCATTGCCGCAGGCGTTCGAGCAGAAAGTCGCCGACCGTTGCCATTCGATTCCCCTTGCAGGTAGGGCCCGCCGGGTGGCAGGCAGGAACCGGCAGGCTACGGCCTTTGGCGGGGCCGCACCGTGCGCTGGCGCGCATAGCAGGGCAAGCGGGCCGGGCAGTACCTAGAGCCGGGCGCCGAGTGCCACGTCCGCCAGCAGCTGGCCGGCGGAGAGCCGCACCGGCACCGCGCCCCGGGCCAGCATGCCCGCGATGGCGCGGTCGCCGTCGCCGGGCTTGACTTCGACGGCGCGGGTCGCTTCAAGCACCAGCAGCACCTCGAAGCCGGCCTCGATCCCGTCCAGCACCGTATTGAGCACGCAGTAGTCGGTGGCCAGCCCGCACACCGTCAGCCGGGTGATGCCGTCGGCAAGCATGCTGCGCGCCAGGCCGGTGCCGTTGAAGGCGGAGTAGGCATCCTCGTCGGCCGTGAGGGCCTTGGAGATCACGATCGCCTCCTCGGGCAGCTGCAGGGCCTCGCTGAACAGGGCGCCCTCGGTGGCCGCCACGCAATGCGGCGGCCAGGGTCCGCCCTGGGCCGTGAACGAGCAATGGTCCTCGGGATGCCAGTCGCGCGAGGCGTAGATGGGCAGGCCACGCTCGTGGTACAGGTCGATGAGCGCGTTGATCGGGGCGATGACGAGGTCGCCGCGCGGCACGGCCAGCGCGCCGCCGGGAAGGAAGTCATTCTGCAGGTCGACGATCAGGAGGGCGTCGCCCTTGCCGAGCACGATGGCGCTCATGGAAGCATTCTCCGTTAGTAGTACTGCGGGCAAGCTTACCACGGAGGGCGAACCGCCGCCGGAACGGAAAACGCCCGGCCACTTGCGTGGACCGGGCGTTCAAGGTGTCGCTACGACAGGATTACTGCTTGTGCAGCAGCGAGCGCTGGCGGGCGTACAGGAAGTACACGGCCAGGCCGATCAGGATCCAGACGAGGAAGGCCACCCAGGTGTGCCAGCTCAGGAAGGACATCAGGGTCAGGCAGAACACGACGGCCAGCGCCGGGATCACCGGCACGCCCGGGCAACGGAAGGCGCGGTGCAGGTCCGGACGCTTCTTGCGCAGGATGATCACGGCCACGGACACCAGCGAGAACGCCGCCAGGGTGCCGATGTTGACCAGTTCCGCCAGCACGCCCAGCGGCACCACGGCGGCGATCAGGCCGAACACGATGCCGACCATCCAGGTGGCGAAGTACGGGGTGCCGTACTTCGGATGCACTTCCGACAGCTTGGCTGGCAGCAGGCCGTCACGGGACATCGCGAACAGGATGCGGGTCTGGCCGTAGGCCATCACCAACATCACGGTGCTCATGCCCAGGATCGCGGCCAGGTCGACGAAGCCGGCGACCCAGTTCTGGCCCGCATACTGCAGGGCCAGCGAGACCGGGTGGTCGACGCCCTTGAAATTCATGTAGGGCACGATGCCGGTCATGATGGCGGCGACGATCACGTACAGCACGGTGCAGACCGCCAGCGAACCGAGAATGCCGATCGGCAGGTCCCTGGACGGGTTCTTGACTTCTTCTGCGGCCGAGGTCACGGCGTCGAAGCCGATGAAGGCGAAGAACACCAGGGCGGCGGCGCTCATCACGCTGCCGAAGCCGAAGGGCATGAAGGGCTGCCAGTTGTCCGGCTTGACGTAGCCGACGCCGACCACGATGAACAGGATCACGACGCCGGTCTTGATGACCACCATGACGTTGTTCATGCGCGCCGATTCACGCACGCCCATCGACAGGATCCAGGTCAGGAAGATCATGATCAGGAAGGCCGGCAGGTTGAACAGCGTGTCCACGCCCGGCTGGGCGCCCGGCGCGGCGCGCAGCGCTTCCGGCAGCACGAAGCCGAAGCCGCCCATCAGCGACTGGAAGTAGCCCGACCAGCCGACCGCGACGGTCGAGGTAGCGAGGCCGTATTCGAGCAGCAGGTCCCAGCCGATCATCCAGGCGACGATCTCGCCCAGTGTGAAGTAGCTGTAGGTGTAGATCGAGCCGGCTACCGGGACGCTCGAGGCGAATTCGGCATAGCAGAGCGCGGCGAACCCGCAGGCCAGCGCGGCGACGATGAAGGAGAGGGTCAGGGCCGGGCCGGCGGTGACCGCGCCGGTACCGGTCAGGACGAAGATGCCGGTGCCGATGATGGCGCCGATGCCCATCATGACGAGGTCGAGCGGGCCAAGCACTTTCTTGAGGCCGCCCGGCTTCTGGGCCGCCGCGACCATCGTGTCAAGATTTTTGGTTCTGAAAAGACTCACTACTGGTTCTCCAATCAAAAAATAGTATGGTTCCGCGTCTTGTGTTTGCCGCTGCACCGTATGCCTTGCGTGCTCGCCATTCGGCCGCTTAGACCGCATGCCCGACCCGTAAACCGACTCTCGCCTCTTGCCGCTTCCGCTCCTGCCCGAAGCCGCAGACGTGACATTATCACCAGATTGCTAGTCGGAATCAAAGTAAAGTAATGAAAACCGAATAATTCTTTTGTTTCAATCAAAAAATCACGACCGTTGCGTATTCGTCCTGGCCGCGCGGCGCTGCTTGATTTCCACAAGTCAACAGAACATAATCTTTCTGTCGCCGCGGCCGGCGGCGCCCGGGCCCTTCGGCCCTCCCACGCACCCCATCTTTTGCTGCAGCTGCGCACCATGACGACTCGACAGGCATCGCACCAGGCGATGCGCACCTGGCGCCGGCCCTTGCCCGCCCTGCTGCTGGCGCTGGCCTGCGCCGCCGCGGTCCCGGGTGCGCATGCCGGGGCGGCAGGTCCGGTCGCGGCGGAGCTGCGCCTGCGCGAGCTGGGACAGCTGGCCGAGCGCAGCAATCCCGATGCGCGCGCGCGCCTGCTGGCCGAAGCGCCCGCGTTCACCGAGGGCGCGCCCTATGCCCTCCACGTCGCCTACCTGCGCCTGCTGCGCCGCATCCATATCGACGCCGGCCGGTTGGCAGACAGCTATGCGGTCGACGAACGCATCATCCGGCTCGCCACGCGCGAGGGCGACGCCCTGCAGCTTGCCCTGGCCAGCCTGGGACGGGTCCACAAGCGGCTCAACGACAACGACCCGGCCGGCGCGATGGCCCTGCTGGAAAACCTGAACACCGAGTACCGCGAGCTGCACAGCACCGAGTTCGCAGCGAATGCCGAAACGGCGTATGGCGCGATCTACAACACCACCGGCCAGCATGACCGCGCCCTCGCGCACTACCTGCACGCCCTCGAACTGGTGCAGCGCAGCCCGAAGCTGTGGAGTCCGCGCGAAGCCGACCTGCGCCTGGCGCTGGCGCGCCTGTACGTGAACAGCGGCGACCCGGTCAAGGCCCTCGACACCACGCGCGCCTACCGCGAGGCGCGCGCCGGCGAGGATCTGCCGCCGCGGGTCGAAGCCCTGATGTACTTCCTCGACGGCCGCGCCTACGTCACCCTGCGCCAGCTGTCGCAGGCGCACGCCGCCTTCGAGCACGCGCTGGCGTTGGCGCGCAAGCACGAGCTGCGCTGGATCGAAGCGAGCGTGCTGGGCAACGTCTCCGACGCTTACCTGCGGGCCCAGCGCTGGGTCGAGGCCGAGCGCGCCGCCCGCGCCGCCGTGGCGCTGTCCGAGGCGGTGACCGACCAGAGCATCATCCAGATGGTCTATGCCAACCTCGGTTTCGCCCTGTTCGGCCAGGGCCGGATGGCCGAAGGCACGGTCCACATCGACCGCACCACGCAGGAGCTGCGCAAGGCCGGCGCCATGCTGGCGGTGTCGAACATCCTGGCCGAGAAGGGCGAAGCCCTGGAACGGGCCGGCCTGCACAAGCAGGCGCTGCAGACGGTGCGCGAGCGCGAGAAGATCCAGGAATCGCTGGAACTGGAGCGCCGCGACAAGGCCTTCGCCGCACTGCAGGAACAGTTCAATGCGAAACAGCGCGCCGCCCAGATCGACCGCCTGCGCCAGGAGAACGCGGTCAAGGACGCCGAGATCGACAACCGCAACCTGCGCCTGGCCCTGGCCTCGCTCGGCGCCGGCATCGCCCTGCTGCTGTCCGCCTTCGTGTTCATGCTGTACCGGAAGTCGCAGGCGACCAGCTTGCGCCTGGCCGAACTGAACGCCGAACTGGCGCACCACTCGGCGCACGACCCGCTCACCGGCCTGTACAACCGCCGCTCCTTTGTCGACCGCATGCGCGCCCGGCAGGCGGCCAGCGACGACTGCTTCACGCTGCTCGACATCGATCACTTCAAGCGCATCAACGACCAGCACGGCCATGCCGCCGGCGACGCGGTGCTGGTCGAGGTGGGACGCCGCCTGAACGAGGTGGTGCGCGGCTCGGACATGGTGCTGCGCTGGGGCGGCGAGGAATTCCTGGTGTATTCGCAGGGCGTGAGCGAGGCCCGGCGTCCGCTGCTGGTGCAGCGCATCCTGAATGCGATCGCCAGCGCGCCGGTGGTGCTGGAGGACGGCACCACCCTCTCGGTGAGCGCCACCGCCGGCGCGGTCTCGCTGCCGCTCGGCTCGAGCGAAGCCCTGGGCTGGGAACAGGCAATCGCGCTCGCCGACCGCGCGCTCTACAAGGGCAAGGAAGCGGGCCGCAACCGGGCCTTCATCGTCGAGGGCGTGGAGGCCGCGGGCGCGAGCCCGGGCCTGGAACGCAAGCTGCAGCTGCACCTGGTGCTGCCCGACCTGCACGGGCACCCGGCAGCTTAGGCCAAGCGGCTCAGGGCGCTGCGCCCCGCCATCCCCACCACCGTCTGCAACAGCACTGCCGGGCGCAGCGGCTTGGCCAGGTATTCGTCGAAGCCCGCCGCCAAAGCGCGCTGCTGGTCTTCGCGGCGCGAAAACGCGGTGAGCGCGATCGCCGGCACGCCGGCCAGGGTCCTGTCGCGCTCGGCCCGGACCCGCCGGATCAGCTCGAAGCCATCCATCAGGGGCATGCCGATGTCGCTGATCAGGAGGTCGGGACGGTGGCGCTCTAGCATGCGCAGGGCATCCGCGGCGCTAGTCGCGGTCACGATCCGGGCGCCGCTCTCGGCCAGCACCTGCTGCACCAGTTCGAGCGAATCGGGTTCGTCGTCCACCACCAGCAGCGTCAGCCCGGCCAGGCTGCCGCCCGCCTGGCCGGTCGGCCCGTCGACCGGGCCGGGCGGCGCCGCGGCGGCAGGTTCGGCCACGGCCATGCCCCGATGGATCGGAAGGTGCACGGTGAAGGTGGCGCCGCGCCCCACTCCGCTGCTGGCCACCGTGATGGCGCCGCCCTGCAGCTCGACCAGCTGGCGCGCGATCGCCAGGCCCAGCCCGAGGCCGCCATGGCGCCGCGCGGACGAGGAATCGGCCTGGCGGAAGCGGTCGAACACATAGGGCAGGAATTCGGGATCGATGCCGATGCCGGAGTCGGCGACGTCGATCGCCACCTCGTCGCCTTCCCGCCTCACGCTCACGGCGACCCGGCCGCCCGGCTCGGTGAACTTGATCGCGTTCGACACCAGGTTCGACAACACCTGCTGCATCCGCCCGAGGTCGCCCAGCACCGGCCCGGCGTCGTAGTCGACCTCGGCCACCAGCTGGATCTGCTTGCCGAGCGCCGCCGGACGCGCGGTCTCGAGTGCGGCGTTGACGAATTCGGCCGGCGTCACGGCTTTTGCTTCCACCCGTATCTTGCCGGCGATCAGGCGGCTCATGTCGAGCATGTCCTCGATCAGCTGCGATTGGGCGCGCGCATTGCGCTCGATGGTTTCCAGGCCGCGGCGCAGCATGGCCTCGTCGCGGTAGCCCTGCAGCAGCAGCTGCGACCAGCCCAGCATGGCATTGAGTGGCGTGCGCAGTTCGTGCGACAGGGTGGCCAGGAACTCGTCCTTCAGCTGGCTCAGGTGCTCGGCTTCGACCCGTGCCTTCTGCTCGCGCAGGTAGAGCTCCTGGCGCTCGGCGGCCGCTTCCTGCGAGGCTTCCAGGGTGCGGTTGCGCGACTCCAGGCGGGTATCGAACACCGCCGCCAGCAGAGCGATGCTGAGCACCGCGAAGCTGGCCACCGCGACCAGGATGGCCAGGTGGTCCTGGTTGACGCCGTTGTCGGCGGCGCGGCAGACGCTGGCGGCATCGAAGTGGGCCGCGGCCATGCCGGTGTAGTGCATGCCCGCGATGGCGCCGCCCATGACGACGGCGGCGCCCAGCTGCAGCAGGCGCGGATGCCTGACGTTCTCGTTGAGGCGGAAACCGATCCACAGCGCGCCGGCGGAGGCGCCGATGGCGATCGCCACCGAGGCGGCGAACAGCCAGGGATCGTAGCGGATGGCCGGGTCCATGCGCATGCCCGCCATGCCGGTGTAGTGCATGGCATTGATGCCGAGGCCCATCAGGATCGCGCCCCAGGCCAGGTGGCGTACGGAGAGCTCGCGGTGGCGCAGCTGCCACAAGGCCAGTCCGGACACGACCACCGGCAGCAGCCAGGAGACGAAGGTGATCAGGGGGTCGTAGGCGAGCGGCATCGGCAGGCGGAAGGCCAGCATGCCGATGAAGTGCATGGCCCAGATGCCGCTGCCCATGGCGAAGGCGCCGCCCGCCATCCAGGCATGCGGCGCATGGCCGTGCGACTGCTTGACCCGCATCGACAGGCTCAGGGCCGTGTACGAGGCGAAGATCGCCACCAGGATCGAGAGCAGCACCAGCGTTGGTTGGTAATGGCCGATCAGCATAGGAGCCAAGTCAAATCCCTTCATGTCCGCACCAAGCACGGCGCCAGCCTGGCGACCCGAGTGTACACGACGCCAGCCGGCCCTGGCGCTATCGAATCCGACAGGGCGGGCAGGAGCAGTCCAGTCCTTATGCCGCGACCGTGACGTCGCCGTCGACCACCACCCGGTCGCGTCCGCCGCGCTTGGCGGCATACAAGGCCTTGTCGGCCGCCTCGATCAGCTGGGCCGGCTCGATCGCGCGGCCGCGCTCGAAGCCGGCCACCCCGATGCTCAGGGTCACATGAGGACGGACCGCCGCCGGCGCATGCGGCAAGCCCAGCGAAGCCACGTGTTCGCGGATCGCGTTCGCATGGGCGCGCGCCTGTTCGATCGTGGTGTCGGGCAGGATCGCCGCGAACTCCTCGCCGCCGTAGCGCGCGGCGACATCGGCCGGGCGCTTGCACATGGCGGCCAGCGCCTGCGCCACTGTGCTCAGGCAGGCGTCGCCCTCCTGGTGGCCGAAGTGGTCGTTGTAGGCCTTGAAGGAATCGATGTCCATCAGGAGCAGCGACAGCGCGCCGCCGTTGCGCTGGGCGCGGCGCAGCTCGCGGTCGAGGGCGACGTCGAAATGGCGGCGGTTGGCGATGCCGGTCAGCCCGTCCACGTAGGAACGGGCGCGCAGCGATTCCGCGTGGTCGAGCAGGCGCCGCTCGCGGTCGGCGGCGCCGCTGACGTCGCGGATCTCGACCAGGCAGAAACGCTCGCCGCCGTCGCTGAAGGGCGTCACGCTCACCGCCTGCTCGATGCGGGCGCCATCGAAGCTGCCCGCCTCGCGCAGCGGGAACGGGGCGCGGCCGCTCGAGGCCGGGATGGTGGTCGCGGTCTCCTCGGTGAGGGCTGCCAGCACCGCCGACTCGACCCGCGAGCCGCGCAGTTCCGGGAACACCTCGAACAAGGAACGCTCGCGCACCCGCGCGGCGGCGTAGCCGGAGCGCGGCACCATCCAGCCGTTCCACAATACGATTTCCTGGCCGGCGTCGAGCACGATCAGGCCGGAGTTGACGAGGTTGACGGCGCGCGTGGCGAAACTGCTCGCAGCAGCGCTGGCGGGATCGGTCTTGGTATTCATCGCCGGGCGGGTGGACATTCCAATATGATGACAAAAAGCAACTTCCGGATCATACCCGAGTTTGCGCCGCCGTTGGCCCCTGTGCCAAAAGTTCAATTTACAAAAAGTGCATGGTCGTGATTTTTCGTGAGCCTTGGCCTATCTCTTTCCGGCTACGATCAAGTCTTTGGTGCGGCCCATCCGGTCGCAGGTGAGATCGACATGGGCGAACGAAAGGGATTACTAATGGCTGGCAAGATGGGTGAAGAATTCGGTGTGGACACCGTTGGAATGGAGCTCGCTGTGGAACCAGCGCCCCAGAACGCGCCCTGGCCGGCCGCGCCGCACGAGCTGCGCCGGCTGCGCATCCGCAAGCGCGAAAGCCAGGAAAAATTCTGGAGCCGCTTCGGCGTCACCCAGTCCAGCGGCAGCCGCTTCGAGACCGGCGTCGTGATCCCGCCGCCGGTCGCGATCCTGCTGCGCCTGTACGTCAACGGCACCCTCAAGGACGAAGACCTGCACGGTTGAGCCTTCCCGCGGGGCGCCGGGCATGCGCCCCAGAGCTAGCACTTCTGTATTTATGAAGTAAAACTTCGAATTTCTTCGCTTTTCCCAGACCAGCCGGGTGCGTTATCCTTATGGCTGAGCAGGACCGGCCCCAAGCCGTCCTGCCGCTATCGATCAACGCATACCGGAACCATGAAACGCACCGTACTTCTCATCGCCACCAACCTTGCCATCATGCTGGTGCTGGGCATTTCCGCCAGCCTGCTGGGTGTCAACCGCTTCCTCACCGCCAACGGCCTGAACCTCGGCGCCCTGCTCGTCTTCGCCGGCCTGATGGGCTTCGGCGGCGCCTTCATCTCGCTCCTGATCAGCAAACCCATGGCCAAGTGGTCGACCGGCGCGCGCGTGATCGGGCAGCCCTCGAACGCGACCGAAGCCTGGCTGGTAGCCACCGTCGCGGCCCAGGCCCAGCGCGCCGGCATCGCCATGCCGGAAGTCGCCGTGTACGAAGGCGAACCGAATGCCTTCGCCACCGGCGCCTCGAAGAACGCGTCGCTGGTGGCGGTGTCGACCGGCCTGCTGGCGTCGATGACGCAGGACGAGGTCGAGGCCGTGCTGGCGCACGAGGTCGCGCACATCGCCAACGGTGACATGGTGACGCTCACCCTGATCCAGGGCGTGGTGAACACCTTCGTGATCTTCCTGGCGCGCGTGGTTGCCTACGCGGTGGACAGCTTCCTGCGCAAGGACGAGGAAAGCAGCGGCCCGGGCATCGCGTACACCATCACCGCCATCGTCTGCGATATCCTGTTTGGTATCCTGGCCAGCATCATCGTGGCCTGGTTCTCGCGCCAGCGCGAATTCCGTGCCGACCGCGGCGCTGCGCAGATCATGGGCACGCCGCGTCCGATGATCGATGCGCTGGCACGGCTGGGCGGCATCGGCGCCGGCGCGCTGCCGAAGAACATGGCGGCGTCGGGCATCGCCGGCGGCGGCGTGATGTCGCTGTTCAGCAGCCACCCGTCGTGCGAGGAGCGCATCGCTGCGCTCCAGCGCGCCTGAACACTTAACACAACATAAAAAGGGGTCCAGGCCAGGATGCGCTACTCGTCACTCGTGCTGCCGGTGCTGTTCACAATCGCACTGGCGCTGCTGCTGCAGCACTTCCTCGGATCGCTGGCCTGGGCCGGCCTGCTGGCGGTCATCACCTGGCCGCTGCACGAACGCCTGCAGGCGCGCGGGCTGCCGCGCATGGCCAGCGCCAGCATCCTGCTCGGATTGCTGGTGCTGTGCTTCGTCGGCCCCTCGCTGCTGCTGTTCAAGGCGCTCGGCAACGAGCTGGTCGGCCTGCAGCGCCTGCTGGCCGAGCTCAACGAAGTCGGGGTGCCGGCGCCAGCCTGGCTGGCCGGCATCCCGGTGGTGGCCGAGCGCATCCTGGAATGGTGGAACGAGCACCTCGCGGTGCCGGGCGGCCTGAACGCGCTGATCCAGACCACCCTGGGCGGCGTGATGCCGCACCTGACGGGCGCGGCGCGCTTCTGGGGCTCGGTAATCCTCGCCAATGCCCTGTACCTGTTCCTGACCCTGCTCACCCTGTTCATTCTCTACCTGCACGGCCCCGCCGTGGTGCGCTACGTCGACGGCGCAGGCAGCCGCCTGCTGCCCGACCACTACGGCAACCTGCGCCGCATCCTGCCGCTGTCCGTGCGCGGCACCGCGCTCGGCCTGTGCTCGATCGCGCTGCTGGAGGGGGTCGTGCTGGGCGTCGCCTACTACGTGGCCGGCGCCCCGGCCCCGGCGATGCTGGGCGTGATCACCGGCTACCTGGCCCTGATCCCGGGCGGCGCGCCGCTCTCCTTCACCATGGTCTCGCTGCTGCTGCTCGGCCAGGGCAACGCGGGCGCCGCGCTGGGCCTGTTCACCTGGGGCGCGGTGGAGCTGTTCATGGTCGACAAGTTCATCCGCCCGAAACTGATCGGCCACCGCGTCAACCTGCCTTTCCTTGCGGTGCTGTTCGGCCTGTTGGGAGGCGTGTCGACACTGGGTGTGATCGGGCTGTTCGTGGGGCCCTTCATGATGGCGGTGCTGTTCAGCTGGCTGCGCGAAGGGCAAGTGACGCCCCGGGCCTAGCACGTGAAACGGGCGCGTAATGCGCCCGTCTTGCGCGACCCCGGAATGTAAAACGCGCTGTCCTCCTTAGCTATGGATGACTCCGATCGCGAGGCGCAGCAAGTGCTCCACCGTCGTGATCCGTCCACCGTCGAGCGCACGGCGCCAGCCCAGGTAGTTCGGCAGGTAGCGCGAAGCGACGCCGCGGAAGCGGCTCAACCATTGCCGGAAGCGCTGGTGATAGGCGTTCACATTCTGCACATGGATGGCGCCGGCAACGCCGCTGCGTACCCGCATGCCCGCGCGCAGGTTCACCGCCTGGTGCGCAATGCCATGCTTGCGGGCGAAACTCCTGTACGCCCCATGGGCGTCGCTGACCAGCAGCACCTGCCGGTCGAGCCGGGGCAGCAGGTGGCGCTCCAGCTGCGCGGCCGTCAAGGCGCCTCGGCCGACCACGGCATCGACCGTCTGGCCACTGCGGTCGCGCGCGACCAGAATGCAGTCGAGATCGCGTGAGATGCCGCGCCTGCCGACCCGGCCGCCACGCCGACGCGCCGGCCGATCCAGCTTGCGCGCGCCTTTCTGCGATTCCAATATAAACATTTCGTCAGCCTCGGCAATGCCGCCCAGGCGCGTCGGCTGGTCATGTCTGGGACGCTCGAGGAAGCGGTGGCGCCAGCGGAAGGCGGTGTTGCGGTGCACGCCGACGTCGCTGGCGGCGGCACGCACCGATTTCGAGTCGAGCACGGTGCCCAGGTAGTCCAGCCATTTTTCGCGCAACCGCAGCCGCGCCAGCGGCGTACCGCTCAGGTCGTTATAGGTGCGACCGCAGGCGCGGCAGCGGTAGCGCTGCAGGCCGTTCGCCTGACCATGCCGGTAGTAACGTTCGCAGGCGCAGTTGGGGCAGCGACGCATTGCCCCGCCGATCTGGCCGATGAGGGCGATCACCTGGTCGAGCCCGGCAGCGGGATGCAGGGCGGCCAGCGTTTGCAGGCGCTGGGGCAGGTTCAATGCGGGGAGTTTGGCAAACCACTTCTTAAAATATGATGCGCGCATGGTCGTTCCCGTCTGTGGTGACAGGCGTTCGACCATCGAGCAGCTCAGCAGTTCGACGCTCATCCATAGTTAAGGTTGACAGCGCCATGTAAAAAGGCCCGCAACGTTTGCGCGTTGCGGGCCTTTTCTTATTCTGGTGGGAAGTGCAAGTTTCGAACTTGCGACCCCTGCAGTGTGAATGCAGTGCTCTACCCCTGAGCTAACCTCCCGAGTGCGCGTATTATGCACTAACTATTGAGATTCATCAATATCAAACCGGATTATCGTTCTCCGCTTTCGGCGGCTGCGCCAGCACCCACATGAAGTACAGCGCCTTGGCGGCCTTGGCGCGGCTGACTGCTGCCTTCGGTTCCAGCAGGCGGCCATTGAGCATGCGGCCGCGCTGGATGCCCGCCTCCGAACGGATCAGGCCGAGTTCATAGGCCGCTTTCACGCTGGCGGCATACTGGGCCGACACGTCGCCGCTATCGAGCAAACGGTCCCAGCCGACCAGCGGGTAGTACATGGCGCCTTGCGCGCCGCTGTCGAGGTTGGGGTCGTAGCCGGGCGTGCCCGGCAGCACGGTCTTGCCGTTGTAGTCGGTCATGTAGGCCGGCCTGGCGTCGAAGCGGGCGCGGTAGGCATCGAGCAGGATCACGCCCATCAGTTCGCGCGAGAGCGGGCCGTCGGCGTACTGCGCCAGTCTGCCCGCCGGCAGGCGCATCGCCTTGGCGAGCGCCGCGGCAAATTCACGGGTCAGCATGGTCTGCTGCGGATTGAAATTGCCTTGCGCATCCTTGCTCAGGACGCGCAGTTGCAGCAGCTTCTCGATCTGGTCGCGGTAATACGCGCCCTCGCCGGCCACGATGTCGCGCGCGGTTTCAGGATGGATCGACGACCAGTCGCCGGCGGCGATCGCGGCCCGCACTTCGCTGCGCAGCCCGGCGACGATACCGGCAGCGACCCGGTCGCCCTGCCCTGCCAGCCGCGCCAGCTCACCGACGACCATGCGCGCATACTGCTTCGACAACGACTCGCGGAAATGGGTGCCGTCGATCTTGTTCGCCGGATGGCCGTTGGCGTAGCTGCCGTCGTTGGTCTTGCCGGGCGTCTCGCCGGCCTCGATCGCCATCACCATCGGGATGATGCCGGTGGCGCCTACCTCGTTGTAGTAGTCGACGCTGCGCGCGTTCAGGTCCACCACCGTGACCCCATGCGCCGCGCCCAGCTTCTTCATCAGCGCGGGAAAGCGGCGCTTGCTGAAGGAATCGACGAACGCGTCGCCGGGACGCGCGTTGCCGTTCACGCGCGACATGGGCGTGACGAAGACCGGCACCATGCCGCGCGCGCGGATCGCCGGCAGGTAGAACTCGGTAATGAAAGTCTCGTACATCGCCTCGGTCGATCCGCGCCCGAATCGCCGCGCCTCGTCGAGGCTTTCGTCGTTGTGGCCGAACTGGATCATCACGATGTCGCCAACACGGCCGTCCATCAAGAGGTCATTGAGCCGGCCTTCCGCATAGGCGTTGCGGAAGGACCGTCCGCCCATCGAATAATTCAGCAGCCTGAACTTGCGCGGGTCGAACAGCTTGTCGACGACCTGGCCCCAGCCGCTCATCGGCGCCTCGTCGAAGGTGTAGGATTTGACGGTCGAATCGCCCAGCGTATAAATGGTGGGCAGCCTGCCGGCCTCCCTCGCCTGCGGCGCGATCGGCGTGAGCACGATGTCCTCGACGCCGACCGGCGTACCGGTGCGCTTCGGCTCGATTTCGATGTCGATGAAGCCGCGCCCGTTGACGTAGCGGTAGGACCATTGCCTGCCTTGTGCGCTGATCGCCGTCCTGTTCGGCAGCAGGCTGGCGGCATCCCAGAACACGCCGGGCGCCAGGCGACTGGCCTGCATGCCGGTCACCGAGACGATGGTGTCCTCGACCGGCGAAGTAGTGCTTACCTTGATCGCATAGGCGCCCGGGGCCGCCTTGATGCGAAACGCCATGCCATAGTTGTTGTAATGGTCCTTCTCGAAGCCCTTCTCCATCTCGAAGGCCGGCTCGCTGATTACAAATCCCTTGCCATCGCTGCGGATCCCGCTCGTGTGCACGGTGCGGGCAGGCAGCGCCCCGGTACGGTCGACGAAACCGTAGCCCAGGGCGGCGTCGTACAAGGGCGCACCGCTGTCCGCATTCCACTTGACATGGATGGCGCCGGGCGCCGGCTGGCTGCCGAAATGGAAGTGCAGCGGGTGCGCGGGCGCTTGCGCCGCCGCCAGCACGGGCAGGCACAGCGCCAGGCCCGCCAATGCATGGCGCAGCCTGGCGCTGCGATCGATACTGAAGTTCATGTGCTTTTCTTTGCTGGTAGGTGTCAATCGTCGGCGGCGGCGCCGGGCAGCGGCGCGCCGGGACCGGTGGGCATGGCGCCGACGCGCTGGATGCGCAAGGCCATGTAGGGCTTGCCCGGCAGCGCAAGCACGCGCTTGTCCTTGTCGGCGACGCGGTAGCGAGTCAGCTCGCCGATTTCGAAAGTGCCGGGCACCGGTTCGACCGTCATGTTCCAGGTGTCGATCAGGTCCACCTTGAAGCGCATCCCCTTTTTGAGTTCGCCGACCGGCAGGACGAAGGGCCATTCGCGCGGACGCTCGTCGCCAAAATAATATAAATAGTATTCACCTGCCTTGCCGGCCGCGTTCATCACGAACAGCTGGTCGATCGGCTTGAGTCCTTCCGGCGGACCGCTTTCCACGATCTTGCGCAGGAAGGCGATCCGCTGCGGACTGGTGCCGGCCAGGAAGCCGCCGCCGCCGATCCAGCCGTTGTCGAGGATCTCGCCGTGCGTGGCGTAGGCGCCCCCTAGCAGCGCGATCCAGAAGCGGCGCGTCAGTTCCTCGCCGCTGAGCTGGCCCCAGCGGCTTGCCGAATTGCCTTCGTAGTTGATCTCGTCGTGCACGATCGGCTTGCGGTAGATGTCGCGCAGCAGCGGCGAGACGCCGAAGACCTTGACCGCGTTGTAGTACTGCAGGCTCACGTGCGTGACCCAGGGCTTGTTGTAGTCGTAGATGCGGTCGGCATTGTGGATCGAGCGCAGGTGGCCGTAGGGGTCGTACTTCTGGACGATCTGGAAGTAGCGGTCGAAATCCTCGTCGCTCAGGTGCTTGATGTAGCTGTTCTCGTTGGCCAGGCTCCACCAGATATTCTGGAAGGCGGCAAACCGCGCCACCATATAGCGGACGAAGCGCTGGTTGACGGCGTCGCTGGTGGTGTCGAAACCCCACTGGCCCTTGTCGTAGGGCCGGAACAGGATCAGGTCGACCTGGATGCCGAGATCCGAGAGGCGCTTCACGTCCCGCTCCAGGTTCTGGAAGTACACCGGATTGAAGCGCGAGAAGTCGAAATCGGCGCGCGAGCTGCCCACGAACGGGAACTCGGTCAGCTTGCCCGGGCCGCTGAGGTAGTTCGGCTTGTAGGGCGGCACCGCCAGCATGCGCGCCTTGTTGAAAGCATGTTTCTGCAGGGTGGCCAGCGTTTGCAGTTTCTTCGCTTCCGGCTGGAAGGCCCATTCATAGATGGTGGTGCCGAAGGGGTAGAACCGCGTGCCGTCGGCATGGGCGAAATGGTGGACGTTGGCTACCCGTACCGGCCCCTTGTTGGCGCTCTCGACCGAGAGAACACTGCCCTTCTTGCCGTCCAGGTCGGGATGGTTGCTGCGCGTGACCCAGCGCCATTCGCCGGTGCTGGGCGGCATGAAGCGGATCCGGTAGGTGCCCTTGCCATCGTAGAAGCCTTCCGGGCTGAAGCTCTCAAGGCCTTTGGTGAAGGTGGCGCTGAGCTCGAGGTCGATGAAGGGATTGCCGGCATCCTGCCCCTTCAGGACGATCTCGTAGACGCCGTACTTGTCGACGCGCTCCTGGGCAAGCGAACTGGCGGAACCGCAGAGCAGGAGTAGCAGGACAAGCAAGGTTTTCATGAGGTTCCTGGCAAGGTTGTACGATGACTGAGCACAGGAACATAGCAGAGCTCCCTCTGAAACTCAAGCACGAGCTTGCACAAGCAGCTCGAGTCATCGTACATCTAGGAAACGGGTAGCGATATGGCGCAAGCTGCCCCGGGGCTGCCGGGGGCAGGAATCGGCTAAGCTTGGAGATATTGACCGACCACTCAGGAGCTCCCTCGTGCCCGACCAGCTTCCCTCCCCACCCCATGAGGCCGCGAGCGCGCCGACTTCACCGATGCGCCGCCGCGTGGCCCGCGGTACGGCCGCCCTGGCCGGTGCTTCACTGGCGCCGGCGCTGCTGCTGCCCCCGCACGCCGCGGCTGCGCGGCTGCCGGTCGTGCCCTATGTCTCCACGCCACCGGATGTGGTGCGGCGCATGCTGGCGCTGGGCCGGGTTGGCCGCGGCGACACCGTCTACGACCTGGGCTGTGGCGACGGCCGCATCGTGATCGAGGCAGCGCGGCGCCACGGCGCACGCGGCGTCGGCATCGATCTGGATCCCGAGCGCATCCGCGAAGCGCGCGAGAATGCGCGCCGCGCCGGCGTGCAGCAGCGGGTACGCTTCGAGCAGGCAGACCTGTTCGCGACCGATTTCAGTCCGGCCACGGTGGTCATGCTGTATTTGCTGTTCGAGGTGAACCTGAAGTTGATGCCGCAGCTCTGGCGCCAGCTGCGCCCAGGCAGCCGCGTGGTGTCGCACGACTTCCACATGGGCGGGCAGTGGCCGCCCGAGCAGATCGTGCGGATCCGCAAGCATTCCCTGTACGCGTGGACGATTACGCCCGACCTCAGGGCGTACGCGACGGGGCAGCCCTAACAACAAAAAAGACGCTGACTGCTGTGGCAATCAACGTCTTTTTCCTTGAATTCTTGGTGGGAAGTGCAAGTTTCGAACTTGCGACCCCTGCAGTGTGAATGCAGTGCTCTACCCCTGAGCTAACCTCCCGAAGCGAGGCGTATTATGCCACAGGATCACTCGGCCGTCACCCCTGCCGGCGAATAATTCCGCCAGAGGCAGCTGCCCTTCACATTCTTGTCCAGGCCGGCCAGGACTTCTTCGTGCGCCGCGAGCTCATCAAGACTGGCCGCCACCACGATGATCTCGCCGAGCGGCCCGGCATCGCCCAGTTCGCCGCCGGAGCTCGCTTCGACCGCCACATCCATGGTCAGCGAGTTCTGGCCGCGCGTCATTGCGAGGTAGACGTCGGCCAGCAGCTCCGAGTCCAGCAATGCGCCGTGCAGCTTGCGGTGCGCGTTCGAGATTTCGTAGCGGTCGCACAGCGCGTCCAGCGAGTTGCGCTTGCCCGGATGGAGTTCCTTGGCCTGCACCAGGGTATCGATCACGCCGCTGCAGTGCGAGGTGAACGGCGGCAGGCCGAGGCGCTGGAACTCGTGGTTCAGGAAGCCCAGGTCGAAGGGCGCGTTGTGGATGATGACTTCGGCGCCCTGTACGTATTCGCGCAGATCCTCGACGATCTCGGCGAACTTCGGCTTGTCGCTCAGGAATTCGGTGGTCAGGCCGTGCACCGCCAGCGCGGCCTCGTCCGAGTCGCGCTCCGGATTGATATAACGGTGAAAATTATTGCCGGTCAGCTTGCGGTTGACGATCTCGACGCAGCCGACCTCGATGATGCGGTCGCCCGTGCGGGGATTCAGGCCGGTGGTTTCGGTATCGAGGACAATCTGGCGCATGGGCGTGAGGTGTGAGTTGAAGCGGATTGCAGTATAGCAAAACGCGGCCCCGTCCGAAGGCCGCGGTGGCGCGCCTGACGCGAATCAGCGACGCACCGAGGCCGCGCCGCGATTGGCCAGCACGTCCGCGCGCTCGTTGCCCGGATGGCCGTTGTGGCCGCGCACCCAGCGCCATTCGACCGCATGCTGCTGCTGCGCCAGGTCGAGCGCCTTCCACAGGTCGTCGTTCTTCACCGGTTCCTTGGTCGAGGTCTTCCAGCCGCGCGCCTTCCAGCCGTGGATCCATTCCGAGATCCCCTTCTGCACGTACTGGCTGTCGGTGTGCAGCACGACCTGGCACGGGCGGTTCAGCACGCCCAGCGCCTCGATCACGGCGCGCAGCTCCATGCGGTTGTTGGTCGTGTTCGGCTCGCCGCCGAAGATTTCCTTTTCGTGGCCGCCCGAGACCAGCAGCGCGCCCCAGCCGCCGGTGCCTGGATTGCCCTTGCAGGCGCCGTCGGTATAAATCTCGACCTTGGTATCGTTGTTTGCTTCGCTCATTCTCTATTCGCCGCCGGCACTGCTGCCGGCCGCTTGCTCGTTTTCTTGTTCCATGCAGGTCCGATGATGTGCATGCCCTTGACCCGCTTGATGGCGTGGACCACGTACACGGCGCCCAGGTAGGGCCACCAGCGCCGGCCGGCCGACTCCATCATCGAGAACCGGCTCAGCCAGTGGGCTGTCCGGCACGGCGGCGCGTAGCAGCCGAAGTGACTACGCGTGGCGCCGAGATTCAGCAATTTTAACCAGTCCTTCAGGCGCGGCATAGAGATGAACTCGCCGGAAGTCGGCAGGTAGCCGCTGCGCGTGACCTTGCCCACGCCCTGGCGCATGCCCCACAGGCTGGCCGGATTGAAGCCGCAGATGATCAGCTGCCCTTCCGGGATCAGGACGCGCTCGACTTCGCGCAGCACCTGGTGCGGCTCGCTGGCAAACTCGAGCACGTGCGGCAGCACTACCAGGTCGATGCTGTGCGAGGCGAAGGGCAGCTCTTCGAAGTCGAGCGCCACCGCGATCTGCTGGCCGCCGGCCGCAAAGGCGAGTTCGTCGGCAGTCGAGGTGCGGATCGCGGCCTGCCACTTGTTGGGCATGCGGCTGGCCGCCAGCGCGTCGAGCTGGGGCACGCCGATCTGCAGCGCATTGAAGCCGAAGATGTCGACCGTGAGCTCGTCGAGGCAGGCTTGCTCGAAGGCGCGCACGTAGGCGCCCGCCGGCGATTGCAGCCAGTGGTCGAGCGCTATAATGGATTTTTCCGATGCCGCGCTGTCCATGCCACCCTTTCAGCCTCCACATTTACCATGACGAGTCAAGCACGCCAGGACCTTGCAGTCCTCACCGTTCCCGCCTTTAACGACAATTACCTGTGGGTGATCCATGACGGCGTCCATGCAGCAGTGGTCGACCCGGGCGATGCCGGCCCCATCCATGAAACACTCGCCGAACACCATCTTACCCTTTCCGCCATTTTACTCACCCATCACCATGCTGACCATATCGGCGGCGTGCCTGCCCTGTTGGCGCAAGGCAGTGTTCCAGTGTTCGGGCCACGCAATGACGGCATCGAGGGCATCACCCAGGAGCTGGGCGAAGGCGAGCGCGTCAAGGTGCCGGGGCTCGACCTGGAGCTCGAGGTGCTCGAGGTGCCGGGCCATACGCTGGGTCACATCGCCTACGTGCGGCGCACGCCAGGGGCACACTGGCTGTTCTGCGGCGATACCCTGTTTGCCGGCGGCTGCGGCCGGCTGTTCGAAGGGACGCCGGCGCAGATGGCGGACTCGCTCGCCAAGCTGGCCGCGCTGCCGGACGATACGCTGGTGTATTGCGCGCACGAATACACGGTAGCGAACCTGCGCTTCGCGCAGGCGGTCGAGCCGGACAACCAGGGACTTGCCCTGCGCATGAAGGACGCGAGCGAGCGGCGCGGGACGCGCTTGCCGACGGTGCCGTCGACTATCGGGCTGGAACGCGGGACCAACCCCTTCCTGCGCTATACGGAACCGGGGATCGTGAAGAGCCTGGTGGCAGCCGGCAGGCTGAAGGAAGGCGCGGCGCCGGTGGAGGCCTTCGCGGCGCTGCGCGAGTGGAAGAACGTGTTTTGAACGACTACGATGGCCGGCTGCGCCGGCCATCCTAGGGACATCAGATTTCTTCGTACAGCGGCAGGGTCAGGAACTCGGCAAACGTATCCGAGGTCGACATCTGCTCGAAGATCTCGGCCGCGCGCGCATAGCTCGGATTGTCCCCGTTCGGCGCCACCGCCTTCACCTTGGCCAGCTCTTCCGGAATCATCGCGCGCACCATCTCGGCCGTCACCTTACGGCCATCCTCGAGCACACCCTTGGGGGTACGGATCCACTGCCACACCTGCGAGCGGCTGATCTCGGCCGTCGCGGCGTCTTCCATCAGGTTATGGATCGGCACGCAGCCATTGCCGGCCAGCCATGCGCCGAGATAGTGGATGCCGACGTTGATGTTGTAGCGCAGCCCTTCTTCCGTGATCGGCGTTTCCGGCTTGAAGTCGAGCAGTTCGGCCGCCGTCACCATGACGTCGGGACGCTGCTTCTCGATCTGGTTGGGCTTGTCGCCCAACACCTTCACGAACTCGCTCATCGCCAGGTCCACCAGGCCCGGGTGGGCCACCCAGCCGCCGTCGTAGCCGTCGGTGGCGTCGCGCGCCTTGTCGCCCCGCACGCCGCCCATGGCGACCTCGTTCTTGGCCGGGTCGTTCTTGATCGGGATCAGTGCCGACATGCCGCCGATCGCCGGCGCCCCGCGCTTGTGGCAGGTCTTCAGGAGCAGCAGCGCATAGGCGCGCATGAAGGGCGCCGTCATGGTCACCTTGGCGCGGTCGGCCAGGCAGAAATCCTTGTCCAGCTTGAACTTCTTGATGCACGAGAAGATATAGTCCCAGCGGCCCGCATTCAGGCCGGCGCTGTGCTCGCGCAACTCGTACAGGATCTCGTCCATCTCGAAGGCGGCCAGGATGGTCTCGATCAGTACCGTGGCCCGGATGGTGCCGCGCGGCAGGCCGAGCTCTTCCTGGGTCATGATGAAGATGTCGTTCCACAGCCGTGCTTCATGGTGCGATTCCATCTTCGGCAGGTAGAAGTACGGGCCGGCGCCGCGCGCCAGCTGTTCCTTCGCGTTATGGATCATGAACACGGCGAAGTCGAAGATGCCGCCCGAGACCCGCTTGCCGTCGACCAGCACATGCTTCTCGTCCAGGTGCCAGCCGCGCGGGCGCACCACCAGGGTGGCCACCTTGTCGTTCAGCCGGTAGGTCTTGCCGTTCTGCTCGAGCGAAATGGTGCGGCGCACGGCGTCGCGCATGTTCAGCTGGCCGGTGATCTGGTTGTCCCAGTTCGGCGTGTTCGAATCCTCGAAGTCGGTCATGTAGCTGTCCGCGCCGGAATTGAGCGCGTTGATGACCATCTTGCGCTCGACCGGGCCGGTGATCTCCACGCGGCGGCATGCGAGGGCCTGCGGGATCGGCGCGATCTTCCAGTCGCCTTCGCGGATGTGCGCGGTTTCAGGCAGGAAGTCCGGACGTTCGCCCGCATCGAGGCGGCGCGCGCGTTCGGCGCGCGCGGCCAGCAACTGCTGGCGGCGCGGCTCGAAGGCGCGCGACAGCTTCGCGACCAGCTCGAGGGCTTCAATCGTCAGGATCTGTTCGTAACCAGGCTTGATCTCGGCGGTGATCTGCATGCCGTCTAGGGTGGCGATCGTCATTGCTCAACTCCTGTAAGTGGGAAACGGGTGCGCGCCTGCACCCCATACAGGGCGTCTTGGCGTTTGTCATAGCATCAAGTATATTCACTTACAGATAGCTAAACGATACATTTTCTCACTACATCTGTGCGTTTTTGTATCAAATCGGGAGGACGATGGACAAGTTCAGGCAGATCTCCACCTTCGTGGAAGTGGTTGCACGCGGCAGCCTGTCGGCGGCGGCGCGCGCCGAAGGTATCGCGCCGGCCATGATCGGCCGGCGCCTCGATGCGCTCGAAGCGCGCCTCGGCGTCAAGCTCCTGCAGCGCACCACGCGCCGCCTGGCGCTGACCGACGAGGGCGCGGCCTTCCTCGAGGACTGCCAGCGCATCCTCGTCGAACTCGAGGAGGCCGAATCCGCCGCCGCCGAACGCAGCGCCCGCGCCACCGGCCATTTGCTGGTGTCGGCGCCGGCCGGGTTCGGGCGCCAGCACGTGGCGACCCTGCTGCCCTCCTTCCTGGCCGAGCACCGCGAGCTGACCGTCAACCTCAACCTCACCGACCGCCTGGTGGACGTGGTCGGCGAAGGCGTCGACGTGGCGATCCGCATTGCCAGCCTGACCGACTCGAACCTGGTCGGCACCAAGCTGGCCGACAACCACCGCGTGGTGGTCGGCTCGCCGGCCTACCTGAAGCGCCATGGGCGCCCACGGGCGCTGACCGACCTGGCAAAACACAACTGCCTAGCGATCAGCAGCGAAGGCAGCCAGCGCGGCTGGACCTTCCTCGACAAGGGCAAACCGGTCACCCTCAAGGTGGGCGGCAATATGGAGTGCAACGACGGCGCGGTCCTGCACGCCTGGGCCCTGGCGGGCAAGGGACTGGCCTGGCGTTCGATGTGGGAAGTGGGCGCGCAGATCGCCGCCGGCGAATTGTGCACCGTGCTGGACGAATTCGCCGCCCCCGGTAATGACATTTATGCTGTATTCGCTCAGCGGCAGCACTTGCCTTTACGCATACGTGCTTTTGTCGACTTCTTGCGTCGTAGCTATTCTCAGCCGGAGTATTGGCGGATATGAGGGTCAATCATGCGCTACGGGTAGGACCCTGGACTGAACAGGCAAAAAAAATCCCCGGCGATCCGGGGATTTTTTGCTATCGCTGGAGAGCGATTACAGCGGCTGGATGTTCGCGGCCTGCTTGCCCTTCGGGCCAGTGGTCACGTCGAACGAAACGCGCTGGTTCTCTTGCAGCGATTTGAAGCCGTTGCTTTGGATCGCCGAGAAGTGAGCGAACAGATCTTCGCCGCCTTCGTCAGGGGTGATGAAGCCAAAACCCTTCGAATCATTGAACCATTTAACGATGCCAGTTGCCATTACAATTTCCTATTTCAGTTAAGTGGGCTTGCGCCCGTTTAAGATCGTTTGAAGAAGCAAGAAAGGAATGACAGACTAACTGCACTACTACCTACAACCCAACGATCCCGTATTATACCGAATAAAAACGGTGTGACACGCACTTCGCAAAATAAAAAGGCGAATTTGCGCATCATTTCCCACAAAGTTCTTGAATTCAACTTTTATGGACGCAGTTTGAATCGGCACTAGGGAAAATATAGGGCATCGAGTGGCTAAATGTTTGCGCGGCGTCAAACGATTCAGCGATGATTTATTGCGATATGGCATCACGAACATGCCACGCTGTGCATGCAGCCCTCGCAGCCAGTGTCAGGCCAGGCCGCGCGGATCGCGGCGCGCCGCGTCCACGAACTGCAGCAGTTCGCCCACCCAGGCGGCCCAGTCGCTGGCGGCGACGGCTTCGAAGGCGGTCAGCACGCGCAGGCGCTGCTCCAGCAGGCGCGCATGCTGGCCGAGGCCGCGGTAGCCGAAGGTGACGGCGGAGCCGGCCATGGTATGCAGCATGGCCTGCAGTTCGGCGGCGGTGCTTGCCGGTTGCGCGGGGTCGAGCCCGGCGCCCAGCAGCCCGATGCGATCGAGGGTCGCGGGCAGCCGACTGGCAAAGCCGGCATTCGCCGTCGCCAGGCGCGAGAAGAACTGCTGGTCCGCCGCGTGCATGCCCGTTCTCCTCTCGGTGCGGTGCTTACTTGGTGCCGAAAATGCGGTCGCCGGCGTCGCCCAGGCCCGGCACGATGTAGGCGTCCTCGTTCAGGTGCGAATCGAGCGAGGCGACGTAGACCTTCACGTCCGGGTGCGACTTCTGGAACACTTCGATGCCTTCCGGCGCGGCCACCAGGGCCAGGAACAGGATCTGCTCGCTCGGCACGCCGCGCTTCTTCAGCACGTCGACGGCATGGACTGCCGAGTTGCCGGTGGCGATCATCGGGTCGCACAGGATGAAGGTACGCTCGTTGGTGTCCGGCAGGCGCACCAGGTACTCGACCGGCTCGTGGGTATCCGGGTCGCGGAATACGCCGATGTGGCCGACGCGCGCCGAGGGCACCAGCTCCAGCAGGCCGTCGCTCATGCCGATGCCGGCGCGCAGGATCGGCACGATCGCCAGCTTCTTGCCGGCGATGACCGGCGCCTCGATCGTCACCAGCGGGGTCTGCACGGTGCGGGTGGTCAGCGGCAGGTCGCGCGTGATCTCGTACCCCATCAAGAGCGTGAGCTCGCGCAGCAGTTCGCGGAAGGTGCGCGTGGACGTATCGTGCTCGCGCATGTGCGACAGCTTGTGCTGGATGAGCGGGTGGTTCAGGATGAAGAGATTGGGGAAGCGCGGATCTTGTTTCATGGTCGGTGTCGAACGTGTTGGTGTGAGGCTCTTGGACCGGCATTATCCCAGCCACGCGCCTGTTTGTCCCTCTTTTCTGCACATTTCGACAAGAACTCGCACAGCGGTGCGTTTTCTCGTCCTGTTTACCCCGTCGCCACCGCCCGCGCCAGGATCGCGGCGCAGTCGCTGGACGCCGGCAGCCGCCCGAACGCGCCGCCCGGTTCGCAAGCGATGCGCGAGGCCACGAAGGCATCCGCCACGTAGCCCGGCGCATGGCGCAGCAGCAGCGCGCCCTGCACCGCCAGCACCAGGCGCTCGGCCAGGCGTCGGGCGCCGGATTCGATCCCGGCCAGGGCCGGCAGCTCGTCGAGCAGCCGGGCGGCATGGGCATCGAAGCGCCGGTCCAGCCCCCGTGCCGGTTCCAGCTCGGCGGCCAGCGCCGCGCGCGCCTCCGGCAGCGACTTGCCGAGCGCGCGCAGCACGTCGAGGCACATCACGTTGCCCGAGCCTTCCCAGATCGAGTTGACCGGCAGTTCACGGTAAATGCGCGCCAGGGGACCGTCCTCGACGTAGCCGTTGCCGCCCATGACCTCCATCGCCTCGGCCCCGAAGGCCGGGCCGCGCTTGCAGATCCAGTACTTGCCGGCCGGGGTCAGGATGCGCCCAAGCACGGCTTGCGCCGGATCGTCGGCCTGGTCGAAACAGCGCGCCAGGCGCAGCGCAAAGGCGGTGGCGGCTTCGGATTCGAGCGCGAGGTCGGCCAGCACGTTCTGCATCAGGGGCTGCTCGCTGAGGACGCGCCCGAAGACGCTGCGCCCGCGCGCGTGGTGCAGCGCATGGCACAGCGCCGCGCGCATGATGCCGGCGCTGCCGAGCACGCAATCGAGCCGGGTATAGCCGCCCATCTCGAGGATGGTGGGGATGCCGCGTCCCGGCGCGCCGACCATCCACCCGACCGCGCCCTGGAATTCCACCTCCGAGGAAGCGTTCGAGCGGTTGCCCAGCTTGTCCTTCAGGCGCTGCACGCGGATCGGGTTGCGGCTGCCGTCCGGCAGGAAGCGCGGCACGAAGAAGCAGCTGAGACCCGCGCTGCCGGCCTCATCGGTCTGCGCCAGGATCAGGTGGGCGTCGGACTGCGGCACCGAGAAGAACCACTTGTGGCCGACGATGCGCCAGGCGCCCTCGCCTTCGGCGCCGAAGCGCGCGCTCGCCTCGCCCGGCAGGATCGGCTCGGCACGGGTGGTGTTGGCGCGCACGTCGCTGCCGCCCTGTTTCTCGGTCATGCCCATGCCCACCAGCGCGCCGCGCTTGTGCGCGACCGGCAGCGAGCGCGGATCGTAGTCGTTCGACAGGATCTTCGGCAACCAGGTGGCCGCCAGGGCGGGCACGCGGCGCAGCGCCGGCACCGAGGCGAAGGTCATCGTCACCGGGCACTGGGCGCCGTTCTCCACCTGGCCGAACAGCAGGTACTGGGCGGCGCGCGCCACCTGGGCACCCGGGCGCGGGTCGAGCCAGGGCGCGGAATGGGCGCCGGACCCGATCAGGAGGGACATCAAGCGATGCCAGGCCGGATGGAACTCGATCTCGTCGATCCGGTTGCCCATGCGGTCATGGCTCACCAGGCGCGGACCGTGGACATTGGCCTGGCGCGCCAGGTCGAGGATCTCGGCACGGCCAAGCTCGGCGCCCAGGGCGTCCAGCGCCGCACCGGCCCAGCTCGCTCCCTCGCGTTCGACCGCCTCGCACAGGGCCGCGTCGCAGCGAAACAGGTTGACGTCCGCGAAGGGCGCGGCCTGGTTCAGCACCTCATGGGTATCGAAGGGACTGTCGAAGGGCTTCATTTTTCGCTCTTTCTTCCGTTATAGGGAAAGGTCCACGACCAAGTGTTGCAGCTCAGCATCAACTCACAAGCAATAATCATCGATTAATTTGCTGCAGAGCAATAATCGGCGACAATAGCAGTACGTATAACTTGCTTCAACAGCAATAACGCTAACGCAAAGGTCTTGTGAAGGCAAGCCGCTGCGGCAGCGCAAGCACGAACAAAACCAGACCGGCACTTGTGATTTTTAATGCCTTTCAGAATCTTTCGATGCTACAGTCATACTGGGTTTGGTAGACTTGCATGATTTACACGTGGCCTGTCAGCGCGTGCGAGCAACAACAAGGCAGACATTAAAGAATGCACACCAGTTCCACCGCCGCAAAATTCGAGCCGCGCAAGCAGCCCCCGTCGCTGCTTGACAGCCTGCTCGAAGCGGCCGGCGACATCGTGTTCCGCGTGACCCTCGGCGGCCAGGTGCGCGCCGCCAGTCGCCGGGCGCTGACCCTGACCGGCGTGGAAACGGGCGGCCGGCCCCTGGTGTCGCTGGTCCATGACGTCGACCAGCAGGCGCTGAAGAATGCCCTCGCCCATGCCGCCGCAAGCGGCGATCCGGCGCTGGTCGAGGCGCGCTTTCGCTGCAACGAACGCGACATCTGGTTCGAACTGCGCATCGCATTGATCACCTCCGGCGACGATGCCCCGCTGCTCGTCGTCGGCCGCGACATGTCGGCCCAGCACGCCACCGAAGAACGCCTGCGCCACATGGCGACCCACGATTCGCTCACCGAGCTGCCGAACCGGGTGCTGCTGTCCGACCGTATCCGCATGGTGATCGCCAATGCGCGCCGCTCCGGCCAGGGCTTCGCGGTCGCCACCATCGGCCTGGACGGCTTCAAGAAGGTCAACGACGGCCTCGGGCACGCGGTCGGCGACGCGGTGCTGCGCATGGCCGCCGGACGCCTGCGTCGCACGCTGCGCGACAGCGACACCCTGGCGCGGGTCGGCGGCGACGAATTCGTCGCGGTGCTGCCGGGGTCGAGCAACGAGGCGCAGATCAAGCTGGTCACGGGACGCCTGATGGCCGCGCTGCAGTCGCCCTTCGAGATCGACGGCCACACCATCTACCTGGCCGGATCGATCGGCGTGTCGGTGTATCCGGAGCACGCCGAGGACGAAGTGCAGCTCGTAACCCTGGCCGACACCGCCATGTCGCGCGCCAAGGAGACCGGCAAGGCGCGCGCCGTCACCTACAGCCTGCGCGACCAGGGCCCGCCCGAGCATGACATCTCGCTCGAGGCCGCGATGTTCAACGCGGTGCGCGAGGGCGAGTTCCAGCTCTACTACCAGCCGATCGTCGACACCCGTAGCCGCACCATCGAAGGCTTCGAGACCCTGATGCGCTGGAAGCACCCGAGCCTGGGCATGGTGCCGCCTGGCCGCTTCATCCCGATCGCCGAGACCAACGGCCTGATCAACCTGCTCGGCGCCTGGGCGCTGAAGGCGGCCTGCATGCAGATCCGCCAGTTCGAGGAAGCGGCCGGCCGCGAGCTCTACATCTCGGTGAACATCAGCCCGCGCCAGTTCAGGAGCGACAAGTTCCTCACCGTGCTGGACGATGCGCTGGCCCTGTCCGGCACGCCGGGCAGCAAGCTGGTGCTCGAGATCACCGAAGGCACGCTGATGGTCGACCCGGTCCACGCCGAATCGGTGCTGGTCAAGATGGCCGAGCGCGGCGCCCGCATCGCCATCGACGACTTCGGCACCGGCTATTCGAGCCTGGCCTACCTGAAGCGCTTCCCGATCTCGGTGCTGAAGGTCGACCGCGCCTTCGTGAAGGACCTGCCGGGCGCCGAGAAGGACGCCGCGATCTGCAACGCAGTGCTCGACCTGGCCAAGCACCTCGACCTGTCGGTGGTGGCCGAAGGGGTCGAGACCGAAGCGCAGCTGGCCTGGCTGGACGGCCTGGGCTGCCAGTACGTGCAGGGCTACCTGACCGGCAAGCCGATGCCGGCCCACGTGGCCCTGACCGCGCTGAAAGAAAATCTTTACACCGAATTACTGCCGCACGACTTCCGGGCGATCCAACCATGACCCTTCTTTCCGACACCCCGCGCTCGCCCCGTGCCGAAGCCACCCTGTCCCTGCTGTGGGAACGTATCCGCCGGCAGGGCGACATGCCGGGCTTCACCAAGGCCATCAACGCCATCCTCGCCTCCATGCGCGGCGAGGACGAGCGCGAGTTCTCGATGACCCAGACGGTGCTGTCGGACCCGGTCCTGACCCAGAAGGTGCTGCGCCTGGCCAACAGCGGCATGTACTCGGCCTTCGGCCAGCGCATCAACACGGTCTCGAAAGCCGTGCTGGTGCTGGGCACCGAGGCCATCGGCCACCTGGCGCTGGGCCTGAAACTGATCGAGGAACTGGCCAAGTCGACGCCGGACACCGAGACCGCCCACATCGAGATGGAAAAGGCGGTGCTGGCCGGCATGGTGGCCCAGCAGGTGGCGGCCAGCGCGGTCTCGCGCGACCCCGAGGAAGCGGTGGTGTGCTCGATTCTGCATTCGCTGGGCCGCATGATGGTCACCTTCTACATGCCGGAACGCTGGACCCAGCTGCGCGAGGCCGGCGGCGCCGGGCGCGAGGAGCTGGCGGCCGAATCCGTGCTCGGCCTGTCGCTGGAAGAGATCGGCCGCGCCACCGCCGAGCACTGGGGCCTGCCGCGCAACCTGGTCGCCGGCATGCGCCGCGTCGAACCGGGCGAGCGCGGCGCGGAGTTCGGCCATGACGACTGGCTGGCGGCGCTCGGCACCATGTCGACCCAGGCCGCCGAGGCCCTGTGGCACGACGACGATGCGGCGGCGAGCCGCGTGGCGGCCCTGGCTGAGAGCTTCGCCCCGATGCTGGGCGTGGAAGCGACCGGGCTGCTGGGCGCGATCGACAAGGCGCGCACGACCGCCGCCTCGGACCTGAGCATCGCCCCGCTGGCCAAGCCGGCCGAGAAGCGCGCCAAGCTGGTGGCCGCGACCCGCAAGCGCATGGCCGGCAACAAGGTATTGATGAGCGGCGTGGCCGACATGCGCGACGCCGGGGTGGGCGCCACGCCGGGCCAGATGATGTCGATGGCCCTGGAGACCATCCACAAAGGCCTGTCCTTCACCCGCTCGTTCGCCTTCTTGCGCAACCGCCGCGAGGGCCGCTATTGCGCCCGCCTCGGCCTGGGCGAAGGCAGCAAGGCGCTGTTGCCGAACCTGGCGTTCGACGACGCCTACGAGCCGAACGTGTTCCATGCGGCGCTGGGAAGCGACCGCGTGATCTTCATCGAGAATGCCCAGGACCCCAAGTTCGCCGCCAAGCTGCCGGGCTGGTGGAAAGGCACGCTGAGCGAGGCGCGCTGCTTCGTCGTGATCCCGCTGTGCGCCCACGGCCAGCCGGCCGGCTTCATCTACGGAGAATGGGACGACAGCTTCCCGCAAGTGGTGCTGAGCCAGACCGAGTTCTCGCTGCTGAACGACCTGCGCGGGCTGGTGGTGCGCACGGTGGAGCGGCGCCACCAGGTCGAAGCGGTGGCGACGCGCGTGTAAGCGCCGCGCCGCGGGCGCCGGCGGCGCCCGCCTCCAGCTCTTAGCCGAGTTTCGGCGTTCCTACTTTCACATCCCCGCACTGCGCCCGGTGCATCAGCGCATGGTCGATCAGCACCAGCGCCAGCATGGCCTCGGCGATCGGCGTCGCGCGGATCCCCACGCAGGGGTCGTGGCGGCCGAAGGTCTCGACCATGACCGGATTGCCGTCCTTGTCGATCGAGCGGCGCGGCGTGCGGATCGACGAGGTCGGCTTGATCGCGATCGAGACCGTGATGTCCTGGCCGGTCGAGATCCCGCCCAGCACGCCGCCCGCATTGTTACCCACAAAACCCTCGGGCGTGAGTTCGTCGCCGTGCTCCGAACCCTTTTGCGCCACCGAGGCGAAGCCGGCGCCGATCTCCACGCCCTTGACCGCGTTAATTCCCATCATCGCGTAGGCGATGTCGGCGTCGAGCTTGTCGTAGATCGGCTGGCCCCAGCCGACCGGCACACCGCGCGCCACCACGTCGATGCGCGCGCCGATCGAGTCGCCGGCGCGGCGCAGCTCGTCCATCGCCGCTTCCATGCGCGCCAAGAGCTCGGCGTCCGCGGTCGCGGCGAAGAAGGGATTCGCATGCACGTGGTCAAAGGACTGGAACGGCACCGCAATGTCGCCGAGCTGCGTCATGCAGCCGAAGAATTCGGTGCCGTGCCGCTCGCGCAGCCATTTCCTGGCCACCGCGCCGGCGCCGACGATCGGCGCCGTGAGGCGCGCCGAGGAGCGGCCGCCGCCGCGCGGGTCGCGCACGCCGTACTTGTGCCAGTAGGTGTAGTCGGCATGGCCCGGACGGAAAGTCTCGGTGATGTTGCCGTAGTCCTTGCTGCGCTGGTCTTCGTTGGGAATCAGGAGGGCGATCGGGGTGCCGGTCGTCACGCCCTGGTACACGCCCGACAGGATCTGCACCCGGTCGGCTTCCTGGCGCTGGGTCACGTGGCGCGAGGTGCCGGGCTTGCGGCGGTCGAGCTCGGGCTGGATGTCGGCTTCGGAAAGCGCCATGCCGGGCGGGCAGCCGTCGATGACGCAGCCGATGGCCGGGCCGTGCGACTCGCCAAAAGTGGTTACGGAGAACAGCTTGCCGAAGGAGTTGCCGGACATGGTGGGTCTGTTTTCAAAATAGTGGGTTTGTCATTCTACCAGCATGGCGGCGGCAAGTCAGAAGCCCCCTCGGACCCGATTTGTGTCGCCATCCTCTTCCTTTGGTGCGAAGTTAGTTGCCGTATGGATACATATTGATTGACTACGCCCCTCCCAAGGCTTCCATATTGGCAATTGCATATATACTGGGCACATCAAAAAGACCAGCCAACTGGAGATGTAGCATGTCTGCCCCTATGCCGCCTATGGGCACCTTGACGCAAACGTGCGGCGACCGCGACGACCTGGTTTTCGCCGACGAGGCCGGCCCGGCCCTGCCCGCGTCCGCGGGCGCCGCATGGCGCATTCTGGTCGTGGACGACGACGCCGACGTGCATTCGACCACCACCTTCGCCTTGAAGAACGTCGAGATGCAGGGCCGTCCGCTCGAGTTCCTGCACGCGTATTCGGCGCGCGAGGCGCGCGCCATCCTCGAACGGCAGCCCGACATCGCCGTCGTCCTGCTCGACGTGGTGATGGAGCGTCCCGACGCCGGCCTGCAGCTGGTGCGCCAGATCCGCGAGGAGCTCGGCATGATCGAAGTGCGCATCATCCTGCGCACCGGCCAGCCGGGCTATGCGCCCGAGATCGAGGCCATCCGCGGCTACGACATCAACGATTACCGCACCAAATCCGAACTCACACGCACCAAGCTGTACACGGCGGTGGCCGCCGCGGTACGCTCCTACCAGCAGCTGCGCGCGCTCGACGCCAGCCGCGCGGGCCTGGAACGGATCGTCTCGGCCGGCGCCTCCCTGATGTCCCTGCACGGCGTGCTTGACGTGGCCCAGAGCGTGCTGCGCCAGGCCGCCGGACTGCTCGGCCAGGCGCCCGACGGCGTGCTGTGCGTGCGCGAGAGCGGCCAGGGCCGCCCCGACATCCTGCACGTGGTGGCCGCGGCCGGCGATCATGCGCGGCTCGAGGGCCGCGAACTGAGCCCGCAGCGCTACCCCGTACTTGCCGAGGTGGCCGGCCGCACCCTGGGCGCGCGCAGCGGCCTCGAGGAGCACGGCTGGCTGTCCCTGCATTTCCCCGGCAAGGCCGGCCGCGATTTCGCCGCCTGCATTCCCTTCGAACGCCAGGTCGGCGACCTGGAGCGCCGCCTGCTCGAGGTGTTCGCGAGCGTGGTGGCCGTCGGCCTGGATAACGTCGAACTGGTCACGCACCTGAACCAGGCCGCGTTCCGCGACCAGCTCACCGGCCTGCCGAACCGCACCCGCCTGGTCGAACTGATCGACGCGCTGCTGGCCGGGCCCGAGCGGCGCAGCGCGACGCTCGCCCTCGTCGACCTCGACCACTTCGCCGAGACCAACGACGCGCTGGGCCACCATTTCGGCGACCTGCTGCTGGTGGCGGTCGGCAAGCGCCTGAAGTCGCGGCTCGACCCGCGCCTGGAGATCGCCCGGATCGGCGGCGACATCTTCTGCGTGCTGGGCGAGGCCGGCGCGGTGCAGCCGGGTGCGATCCAGGCGCTGTTTCGCGTACCCTTCCACATCGACGGCCAGGACGTGCAGGTCTCCGCCACGCTCGGCCTGGTGCGGCTCTCCGAGCACGACGGCAGCGGCGCCGATGCGCTGAAGGATGCCGACATCGCGCTCAAGCGCGCCAAGTCGCAGCAGCGCGCCGGACACTTCTACTTTTCTCGAAGCATGGGCGTGGAGATCCGCGAACGCGTGCGCATGATGCACGCGCTGCGCAGCGGTTTCCAGCGCGGCGAACTGTTCCTGGCCTACCAGCCGCAGGTCGACCTGGGCAGCAACCGGCCCTTCGGCGCCGAGGCGCTGCTGCGCTGGCGCACCGAGGACGGGCGCCTGGTGGGGCCGGACCGCTTCATCCCGATCGCCGAATACTCGGGCCTGATCGTCGACATCGGCGAGTGGGTGCTGCGCCAGGCCCTGCTCGAGCTGGTGCGCCTGCGCGCCAGCGGGCACCTGGACTTCACGATGTCGGTGAACGTCTCGCAGGTGCAGTTCCGCCACCCCCAATTCGTGGACATGCTGCGCCGCGCGCTGGATGTGACGGGGGCGCCGCCCGAGTTCGTGGAACTGGAGATCACCGAATCAATGGCGATGGAAGAGCCGGCGCTGCTCGTCGAAAAGCTGGCCCAGGTCAAGCGCACCGGCGTGTCGATCGCGATCGACGATTTCGGCACCGGTTTTTCCTCGCTGTCGCACCTGCAGCGCCTGCAGGTCGACCGCCTGAAGATCGACCGCACTTTTGTGACCGAGATCACGGGCTCGGCGCGCGGCAGCAGCATTGCGGAAATGGTGATCCAGCTGGGCCGCAATCTGGGCCTGTCGGTCATCGCCGAAGGCGTCGAGGACGAGCGCCAGGCGCACATCCTGCGCACGCTGGGCTGCCCGCTGGCACAGGGTTTCCTGTACTCGCGGCCGCTGTCGCCGGAAGCGCTGCAGGAGTGGCTGGGGAAGCAGGCCTTGACCGCGGCGGCTTGATCTCCCCATGGTTTGACCGGCAATGCCGGCCAAACCCGGGAATCAATCCTCGGTTGCCTGCTCGGCCGGCCAGTCGCGGATATAGGCCTTGAGCATGCGGTTCTCGAAGCTCTGCGCTTCCAGCACCGCCTTGGCCACGTCGTAGAACGAGATCACGCCCAGCAGGGTGCGGGCGTTCATCACCGGCAGGTAGCGCGCGTGCTTTTCCAGCATGATGCGGCGCACTTCGTTGACTTCGGTATCCGGCGTGACGGTGATCGGGCTGTCGTCCATCACCTTGCGCACGGTGCCGTTGCCGAGCGCCCCGCCCTGCGCATGCAGTTCCTTGATCACTTCGCGGAAGGTCAGCATACCGACCAGGTCGCCATATTCCATGACGACCAGCGAGCCGATGTCCTTTTCCGCCATCGTCGCAGCCGCCTGCACCAGCGGCATGTCCGGAGTGACGGTGTAGAGGATTTCGCCTTTGACCTGCAGGATCTCGGAGACTTTCATGGTAGCCACCCCGTCCGGTTGGTTTGTAATTGCAGCAATATTTGTATAACTCATAACTTGACTGTAGCCGATGCCCGCCAAAAAATCCAGCGCTGCACCAATTTAGGGAAGAGCAATGTTGCGCAAGCATAAATCAATGCTAGGATGCCCGCCATCTCCTTACCTGGAAGAGTTAGAACGATGAGCGGTCCCCAGTATCCCGGCTTCGATACGCTGGCCCTGCATGCCGGCAGTGCGCCGGACCCGGCCACCGGTGCGCGCGCCACGCCGATCCATTTCACTTCCTCGTTCGCGTTCCGCGATTCGGAGCATGCGGCGTCCCTGTTCAACATGGAGCGCGCCGGCCACGTCTACTCGCGCATTTCGAACCCGACCAATGCGGTGCTGGAAGAGCGCATCGCCGCCCTCGAAGGCGGCGTGGCCGGCATCGCCACCGCCAGCGGCCAGGCCGCGATGCACCTCGGCCTGGCGACCATCGCGGGCGCCGGCGCGCACGTCGTGGCCTCGAGCGCCCTGTACGGCGGCTCGCACAACCTGCTGCATTACACGCTGCGCCGCTTCGGCATCGACACCACCTTCGTGGACCCGCGCGACCTCGACGCCTGGCGCGCCGCGATCCGCCCGAATACCAAGCTGCTGTTCGGCGAGACCCTCGGCAACCCGGGCCTGGACGTGCTCGACATCCCGGGAGTAGCCGGCATCGCGCATGAGCACGACTTGCCCCTGATGGTGGACGCGACCTTCACCACGCCCTATCTGCAGCGTCCGTTCGAGCTGGGCGCCGACCTGCTGTTCCATTCCGCTACCAAGTTCCTGTGCGGCCACGGCACCGCCATCGGCGGCCTGCTGGTCGACGGCGGGACCTTCGACTGGGACGCCGCCCACGCCCGCAGCGGGCGCTTCCCGGAGCTGTGCGAGCCCTACGAGGGCTTCCACGGCATGGTGTTCGCGGAAGAATCGACGGTCGCGCCCTTCGCCCTGCGCGCGCGGCGCGAAGGCCTGCGCGACTTCGGCGCGGCCATGAGCCCGCACAACGCCTTCGCCATCCTGCAAGGCATCGAGACCCTGGGCCTGCGCATGGACCGCCACGTCGCCAATACGCGCCGTGTCGTGGAATTCCTGCTGGCGCATCCGGCGGTCGAATCGGTGTCCTACCCGGAACTGGAGTCGCACCCCGATCATGCGCTCGCGAAGCGCCTGCTGCCGAAAGGCTGCGGCGCCGTGTTCACCTTCACCCTGAAGGGCGACCGTGCGGCCGGGCGCCGCTTTGCCGACGGCCTGCAGCTGTTCTCGCACCTGGCCAACGTGGGCGACGCGAAATCCCTGGTCATCCACCCGGCCTCGACCACGCACTTGCGCGTGCCAGCCGACCAGCTGGCGGCGGCCGGCATCACGGAAGGAACCATGCGCCTGTCGGTCGGCCTGGAAGACCCGGACGACCTGATCGACGACCTGAGGCGGGCCCTGAAACTGGCCCAGAAGGGATCCTGATGCGACTGGAGATCAACGGCGCCGGCGCCTATGCCTACACCGGCGGCAAAGCCTTCGACCCTGCCCTGCCGGCCATCGTGCTGATCCACGGCGCCCAGAACGACCATTCGGTCTGGGCGCTGCAGAGCCGCTACCTGGCGCACCACGGTTACGCGGTGCTGGCGGTCGACCTGCCGGGCCACGGCCGCAGCAGCGGCCCGGCCTTGAGCAGCGTGGAAGCAATGGCGGACTGGATCCTGGCCGTCCTGGCGGCAGCCGGGGTCGAGCGTGCACTGCTGGCCGGGCACAGCATGGGTTCGCTGATCGCGCTGGAAGCCAGCCGGCGCGCACCAGGCACGGTGGCCGGCCTGGCCCTGCTCGGCACCACCTACCCGATGAAGGTGGCCGACGCGCTGCTCGAGACCGCCCGCCTTGATGAAGGCTCGGCCATCGACATGGTCAACATCTGGTCGCACTCGTCGATCGCGCACAAGCCGTCCTGCCCGGGTCCGGGCTTTTCGGTGATGGGCGGCGCGCGCCGCCTGATGCAGCGGATGTCGGCGCGCAATCCAGAACGCCTGTTCTACACCGACTTCGCCGCATGCAACAGCTACGCGAACGGCGAGGCCGCGGCCGATGCGCTTCGCTGCCCTACCCTGTTCGTATTCGGCAAAAAGGATGTGATGACGCCGCCCCGCTCGACGAAACTGCTGACCGGCGCGATCAAGCATGGCAAAATCGTCAACGTGGACGCCGGCCACCAGATGATGGCCGAGGCGCCCGACGCGGTGCTCGATGCATTGGCAGGCTTCGCCGCGTCGATCCCGTTCCAACGGATCCAGGAGACCCCATGACGGCCCGTTTCGCCAGCTTCGCGGAGTTCTATCCCTACTACCTGACCCAGCATGCCGACCGGCGCTGCCGCCGCGCCCACTTCATCGGCACCTCGTCGGCGATCGCCGCGATCGCCCAGTACATCGACAGCCTGAACGCCTGGTGGCTGCTGTTCGCGGTGGTCAGCGGCTATGGCGGGGCCTGGATCGGCCACTTCTTCTACGAGAAGAACAGGCCGGCGTCGTTCTCCCAGCCCTGGTTTTCCTTCCGCGCCGACTGGGTGATGTACTGGCAGATGCTGACAGGCAAGCTCAGCTGGTAGTGTCATCGGCGGCATGACCGGTGCCGCGCAGGGAGACCTCAGGCAGCGGCCCCGAAGTGCTCGCCCAGGCACTGTTCCAGCCCTTCCTCCACGGCTGCCTCGACCTGGCGCGCCAGCGCCGCGGTGTCGAGCGCCAGCGGCGTGGCAGGCGGCTCTCCGTCGGCAGTGCCGGCGTCGAAGACGAACAGGCGGTAGACGTCGGCCAGCCGGATCTTGCCGGGATCGGCCAGCAGCACCCAGTTCTCGACGTTCTCGCGGGCGCCGCGGCCCCAGCGCACACCCGCCGGGAGCTCGTCCTGCACCCGCCCGACCCAGCCCGCCGCCACCATCTTCTCGAGCAGCATCGACATCTCGTCGTAGCCGATGCGGGTGTGCGCCCGGATCGCCGCATTCGAGACCAGGGTGGTGCCGGTCAGCCGCGCGCTGCCGCATAGCACCTTGAGCACGGCCATCGCGTCCACGAAAGCGCTGCCCGGCGTCGGCTGGTGCTTCCAGCGCTCGTACTTGACCACTGGCAGCGCGGCGGCCAGCACGGCGCCGACCAGGGTGATCAGCCAGGACAGGTACATCCAGACCAGGAACAGCGGCAGCGCCGCCAGGGCGCCATAGATGATGGCGTAGGTCGGGAACTGGCGGATGAACAGGGCGAAGCCGCGCTTGGCGAGCTCGAAGGCGATCGCCGCGGCCAGCCCGCCCCACAGGGCGTCGCGCCAGTGCACGCGGCGGTTCGGCACCGTCATGTAGAGCAGCATGTAGGCGCCGGCGCTCAGGACCACCGACACCACGGTGTAGAACAGCGTGCCCAGGAAAGGCAAGGACTTCACCAGTCCGCCGGTGGCGCTGAACAGCTGCGAGGTGGCGCTGAGCGACAAGCCGATCAGGATCGGGCCGAGCGTGATGATGGCCCAGTAGACCGGCAGCCGCTGCGACCACGGTCTTGGCCGGCGCACGCCCCAGATCTGGTTGAAGGCGCGCTCGATCATGCCCATCATCGCGGTAGTGGTCACCAGCAGCAGCACGGCGCCAAGCAGGGACAGGCCCTTGGCCTGGTTGGCGAACTGGGTCAGGTTGGCGCTGATGGTGTTGGCGATGGCCCTGGGCATCAGGGTCTGCACGAACCAGGTATCGAGCGCCGCGCGCAACTGATCGAAGACCGGGAAGGTGGTCAGGATCGCCAGCACGATGGTGAGCAGGGGCACCAGCGCGAGGGTGGTGGTGAAGGTCAGGCTCCCCGCCACTTGCGGCAATTTCTCTTCGCGCAGGCGGCGTTGGGCGAAGCGCAACAGGTCGCCGGTTTCGCCCAGCGTCAGGCCGCGCGCGCGGTCGCTGCCGATGGCCAGCAGGTCGCCCGTGCTGCGCGACAGGGAGTGGACGGTCTTGGAAAGCATTCGGTGGTTCGATTCGCCCCGCATAGGGCATGTCAATTGAGCAAAGCGCCCTATAATACCAACGATGAAGCCGACCCTGACCCCGAACCTGACCATTCTCGTGTTGTACTACTCGCGCCACGGCGCCACCCGCAAGCTGGCCGAACTGGTCGCCCAGGGCATCGAGAGCGTGCCCGGGGCCGAGGCACGCCTGCGCACCGTGCCCGCCGTGTCCACCGTGACCGAGGCCACCGCGCCCGATATCCCGGGCGAAGGCGCGCCCTACGTCGAGCTGGACGACCTGCGCGAATGCGCCGGCCTGGCGCTCGGCTCGCCGACCCGCTTCGGCAACATGGCATCCGCGGTCAAGTATTTCCTCGACGGCACCGCCGCCGACTGGGTCAACGGCACGCTGTCCGGCAAGCCGGCGGTCGTCTTCACATCCACCGGCAGCCTGCACGGCGGCCAGGAATCGACCCTGCTGTCGATGATGCTCCCATTGTTACACCACGGCATGCTCGTGATGGGACTGCCCTACTCGCATCCTGAACTCATGAATACCGCCAGCGGCGGCAGCCCCTACGGCGCCTCGCACTGGGCCGGCGCCGACGGCAAGCGCGCCCTGAGCGAGGACGAGCGCGTGCTCGCCATCGCGCTCGGCAAACGCCTGGCCCTTGCTGCGGTCAAACTCGATGGAATGCAATGATGGATACCGCAAAAGTCTTTCATGCCGGCGCAATCGCGAGCCTGATCTGGCTGATCGGCTGGCTCGTGGCCTGGGAAGTGTTCGTCGCACCGTTGCACCCGGGCGGCTCGCTGCTTGCGCTCAAGGCGCTACCCCTGCTGCTGCCCTTGCGCGGGGTGATCAAGCGCGACCTCTACACCCTCCAGTGGTCGTCGATGGTGATCCTCATCTATTTCGCCGAAGGCGTGGTGCGCGCCTGGGCCGATACCTCCGAAGCCTCGCGCGGCATGGCGGTCGGCGAGATCGTGCTGGTGGTCGTCTACTACGCCTGCGCGCTGCTGTTCCTGCACCCGTACAAGAAGGAAGCCAAGCGCCTGGCCAAGGAACTGCTCGACAAGGTCAAAGTCCCGCATGACTGAAGCACAGCCGGCCGGCGCCGCGCTGGCCACCTTCGTCGCCGGCCTCGGCGCCATCGTCGGCGAGGCGCACCTGGTCCTCGATCCCGCCGCGATGACGCCTTACCTGGAAGACTGGCGCGGCCGCTTCACCGGGCGCGCGCTGGCCGTGGTCTTGCCGTTTGACACCCGCGAAGTGGCGCAGGTGGTCGCTGCCTGCGCCGCGGCGCGCGTGCCCGTCGTGCCCCAGGGCGGCCGCACCGGCCTGGTGCTCGGCAGCGTACCGGATGCCAGCGGCAGCGCCGTCGTGCTGTCGCTGCGGCGCCTGAACCGGATCCGTGCCATCGACGCGGCCAACCGCACCATGACCGTCGAAGCGGGCTGCATCCTGGTCGACGTCCAGCAGGCCGCGCTCGAGGCCGGCATGCTGTTTCCGCTGTCACTCGCCAGCGAAGGCAGCTGCACCATCGGCGGCAACCTGGCCACCAATGCCGGCGGCACCGCGGTCCTACGCTACGGGAACACCCGCGAGCTGTGCCTGGGCCTGGAAGTGGTCACTGCCCAGGGCCAGGTGTGGGACGGCTTGCGCGGCCTGCGCAAGGACAATACCGGCTATGCGCTGCGCGATCTGTTCATCGGCGCCGAAGGCACGCTCGGCGTCATCACCGCGGCCGTGCTCAAGCTGTACCCGCAGCCGAAGGCGGCCCTGACGGCACTGGTCGCGCTCGACTCGCCACAGAGCGCGCTCGCGCTGCTGTCCCTGATGCAGGAACGCTGCGGCGCCGCGCTCACCGGCTACGAACTCATGTCCGACCTGTGCCTGCGCCTGGTCCATACCCATTTCCCCGATCTGCCGCGGCCCTTCGCCGACCACTATCCGCAGTATGCGCTGGTCGAACTGTCGAGCAACGAATCCGAGGACCACGCCGCCAGCCTGGTCGAGTCCGCGGTCGGCGCGGCGTTGGAGGCCGGCATCGCGCTGGACGCCGTGCTGGCCAGTTCGGTCAGCCAGTCGATCGGCCTGTGGAAGCTGCGCGAGCACATTTCGATGGCGCAAGCGGCCACCGGCAAGAACATCAAGCACGACATCTCGCTGCCGGTGTCGCGCATTCCGGACTTTATCGCGCAGACCGATGGCGCCTTGCAGGCCGCCTTCCCCGGCTGCCAGGTCGTCTGCTTCGGACACTTGGGTGACGGCAACCTGCACTACAACATCGCGCCGCCGGCCGGCATCGGCCACGACAGTTTCCTGGCGCACCAGGAGTTGGTGAACCGCATCGTCCACGACAGCGTCGCCCGCTTCCATGGCTCGATCTCGGCCGAGCACGGGATCGGCGCCCTCAAGCGCGAGGAACTGGCGCGCTACAAGGACCCGGTCGAACTGGACATGATGCGTGCCGTCAAAGCCGCACTGGACCCGCTCGGCATTATGAACCCTGGCAAAATTCTATGACCGGGGACATTCACATGCGCAAGCACGTATCGATGGCGATTCTCTGCCTGGCCTCCAGCGCAGCAAGCGCGGGCACGATCTACAAATGCAAGGAAGGCGGCAGGATCAGTTACCACGACCAGCCCTGCGGAAGCGGCGCGGTGGCCCTGAAGGTGCAGGCCGCGCCAACCCCGGCGCCGGACGCCCTGGCCCGGCTCGAACGCGAACGCGCCCTGCTGCAGGAAATCGAAGAGGCACGCGCGACGCGCGAGGAGCAGGCCGCGCGCGAGGGTGTCAGGGCCCAGCGGGCCGCCGCCGCCGTCCGGCGCCGCTGCGACAAGCTGCGCCTGCAGCACAAGTGGGCCATCGAAGACGCGCGGCGCGCCGGCCGCGACGAAGCCGAACGTGCCGGCACCAAGGCGCGGCGGCAGGCCGAGGCACTGGCGGTGGAATGCCCGTCCTGAGCCTGCCCACCGGAATCCTGTCTCGCTGGCTCCTGTTCGGCGAATGGCGCGCCCATCCCGTGCGGGCGCTGCTCGCCATCGCCGCGATCGCGGTCGGCGTCGCCATGGGCTTCGCCATCCACCTCATCAACGCCGCCGCCTTCAACGAGTTTTCCGCCGCCGTCAAGACCCTGGCCGGCCAGGCCGACGTCCAGGTGGTCGGCCGCGAACCCCTGTTCGACGAATCCGTCTACGCCAAGCTGGCCGCCCATCCGCAAGTAGCGGTGGCGGCGCCGGTGCTCGAGCTGTCGGCAGGCTTTCCCGGCATGCAGGGCTCGCTGCGCATCGTCGGCATCGACGCCTTTCGCGCCGGCTTCATTTCGCCCGACCTCACCGGCGTGCCGCAAAATGGCCGCATGACCGACGTGCTGGCCGACGACGCCCTGTTCCTGTCGCCCGCCGCCCAGTCCTGGCTGGAAAAGCGGCCAGGGGACACCCTCGTGCTGCGCGCCGGGACCGGCGACGTCAGGCTGCGTGTGGCCGGGCCGGTACAGCGGGCACGCGCGGGACAGCGCATCGCCGTGATGGACATCGGCGCCTTGCAGTGGCGCTTCAATCAGCTGGGGCGCCTGTCGCGGGTCGACCTCAAGCTGCGCGACGGGGTCGACCGCGCCGCCTTCCAGCGCAGCCTGGCCGGGGAGCTGGAGCGCAGCTTTCCGGGGCGCTTCCTGGTGCGCCAGCCGAACGACAGCGACCAGGAAGAGCGCAACGCCAACCTGAGCCGCGCCTACCGCGTCAACCTGACCGTGCTGGCGCTGGTGGCCCTGTTCACCGGCGCCTTCCTGGTGTTCTCGACCCAGGCGCTGTCGGTGATGCGCCGGCGCAGCCAGTTTGCGCTGCTGCGCGTGCTCGGCCTGGAGCGCAATGGGCTGCTGGGCCAGGTGCTGCTCGAGGGCGCCGTCCTGGGCGTGCTCGGCGCGGCGCTGGGCATCCTGGGCGGTTACGCGCTGGCGGCCCTGGCCCTCGCCTATTTCGGGGGCGACCTCGGCGCCGGTTACTTCCCTGGCATCCGCCCGCAGGTCCAGTTCACGCCGCTGGCGGCCACCGTGTTCTTCCTGCTCGGCCTGGGCGTAGCCCTGCTCGGCTGCCTGGCGCCGGCGCTGGAGGCGGCCAATGCCCGCCCGGCGGTGGCGATCAAGTCGGGCGCCGACGAAGCCGCGCTGTCGCGCCTGGCACGGGTCTGGCCATCGCTGCTGTGCCTGTGCCTGGCCGCCGTGCTGGCCTTCGCGCCGCCGGTGTTCGAGCTGCCGCTGTTCGGCTACTTCTCGATCGCCCTGCTGCTCATCGGCGGCATCGGCCTGATGCCGCGCCTGGCCGCCGAAGCCTTCCGCCGCATGGAAGGCCTGCTGCTGCGCGCGCGCCGCGCGCCGCCGATCCTGCTGCTGTCCCTGTCGCGCCTGGCGAATGCGCCGGGCCAGGCGGCGATCGCGCTGGGCGGTGTGCTCGCCAGCTTCAGCCTGATGGTCGCGATGGGCATCATGGTGGCCAGCTTCCGGGTCTCGGTGGACGACTGGATGGGGCACATCCTGCCGGCCGACCTGTACGTCCGGGCGGCAAGCAGCGGCAATACCGGCTTCCTCACGCCCGAGCAACAGGCGGCGCTGCGCGCCACGCCCGGCGTCGCCCAGGCCCACTTCCTGCGCACCCGACCCGTGTCCTTGTCCCCCGAGCGGCCCAACGTGGTCGTGATCGCGCGCGACATCGATGCGCGCGATCCCGGGCAGCTGCTCTACCTGGTGGGTACCAGCGCGCCGGTGCCGAACGGTGCACGGCCGGCCTGGGTGTCCGAAGCCATGCTCGACCTGTATGGCGTGCGCGTTGGCCAGACACTGACGCTGCCGCTCGGGGGCGCCCAGGCGACATTCTTCGTGGCCGGGGTGTGGCGCGACTACGCCAACCAGGCCGGTTCGGTGGTGATCCGCCTGGCCGACTACCGGGCCCTGACGGGCGAAGGCGAAGTCACGGATGCCGCCCTGTTCGCGGCGCGCGGCAGCAGCGCCGAGCAGCTCGAAGGCGCGGTGCGCGCCCTGCCTTTCGGGGCGGCGCTGCAGACCATGTCGGCCGGCGAGATCCGCGCCGCCAGCTTGCGGATCTTCGACCGCAGCTTTGCGGTCACCTATCTGCTGGAAGCGATCGCCATCGCCATCGGACTGTCTGGGGTGGCGGCCAGCTTCTCGGCCCAGACCCTGGCGCGCTCCAGGGAGTTCGGCATGCTGCGCCACGTCGGCGTCACCCGCGGCCAGGTGCTGGGCATCCTTGCCTTCGAAGGCGGCTTGCTCACCCTGCTCGGGGTGGCCTGCGGCTTCGCGCTGGGGCTGGTCATCAGCCTGATCCTGGTTTATGTTGTCAACCCGCAGTCGTTTCACTGGACAATGGGACTGCACCTGCCGTGGACCTTGCTGGGGAGCGTGGCCGCGGTGCTGGTCGGGGCCTCGATCCTGACGGCACTGGTATCGGGACGTTATGCGCTGTCGGGTGGTCCGGTACGCGCGGTCAGGGAGGATTGGTAATGCGGTTAGTGGTATTTGTTGTGCTGTTGTTCCTTGCGCAGTGGGGCCGGGCCGAGCCGCCGCAGTTCGCACCCGTGGTTCCCGGCACCACGCTGTCCTTCCCGCGCGACTTCGGCGCCCATCCGGAATTTCGCACCGAATGGTGGTACGTCACCGGCTGGGTCGAAACGCCCGACCGCAAGCCGCTCGGCTTCCAGGTCACCTTCTTCCGTAGCCGCACCGAACACGACCCGAGGAACCCGAGCGCGTTTGCCCCGCGCCAGCTGGTGATCGGCCACGCCGCCCTGTCCGACCCGGCGCTGGGCCGCCTGGTGCACGACCAGAAGAGCGCCCGCGAAGGCTTCGGCCTGGCCTGGGCCCGCACCGGCAACACTGACCTCAAGCTCGACGACTGGCGCATGGTGCGCGAAAGCTCGGGGCATTACCGCGTCACCATCCGCTCGAGCGAATTGACGCTGGAACTGCGCCTGCAGCCGACCCAGCCGGTGCTGGTGCAGGGCGAAGGCGGTTATTCGCGCAAGGGCGCCAGCCCCCAGCACGCCAGCCATTACTACAGCGAGCCGCAGCTGAAGGTGAGCGGCAACGTGGGCCGCGCCGGCAGCCTGCCCGTGGCCGTCACGGGCAGCGCCTGGCTGGATCACGAATGGTCGAGCGAAGCGCTGCAGCCGGAAGCCACCGGCTGGGACTGGATCGGCGTGAACCTTGACGATGGCGGCGCCCTGATGGCTTTCCAGATTCGCAGCAAGCAAGGTGGTAAACTATGGGCGCACGCCACCGTGCGCGATGCCGCGGGCCGCGTGACTCGCTACGCGCCCGACCAAGTCGATTTCACGCCCACCGCGCGCTGGCGGTCGCCGCGCACCGGCGCCGAGTACCCGGTGGCCCAGGATATCGCCACCGGCGCGCTGCGCTGGCAGCTCACTCCCCTGCAGCAGGACCAGGAACTCGATTCGCGCCGCTCGACCGGGGCGGTGTACTGGGAAGGCGCGGTGACGGTCAGCCGCGACGGCAAGCCCTTGGGGCGCGGCTACCTGGAAATGACGGGCTACGTGCGCCCGATGAAGCTTTGAACAGAACAGAACATTGAAGAACAATCCGCCCGAGACAATGACTTCCCGCTCCACCGGCAATACCGATCCCGATACCTCCCGCAAAGGCAGCCTGGCTGCGCTCAAGGGCCTGCTGCCCTTCCTCGCGCCCTACCGCCGCCAGTTCGTCCTGGCCGGCATCGCCTTGCTGTTCGCGGCCGGCGCCACGCTGGCGATTCCCGCTGCCTTCAAGCAGATGATCGACCACGGTTTCGGCGCCGACGCCGGCCGCCAGAACATCGAGCACGTCAATGCAGTGTTCCTGGCCCTGTTCGGCGTGGCCGCCGTGTTGGCGGTGGCCACCGCCGCACGCTTCTACATGGTGTCCTGGCTGGGCGAGCGCGTGGTGGCCGACGTGCGCGCCGCCGTCTACCGCCACGTGGTGCACCAGAGCCCCGAATTTTTCGAATCCACGCGCACCGGCGAAGTGCTGTCGCGCCTGACCACCGACACCACCCTGATCCAGACCGTGGTCGGCACCAGCATCTCCCTCGCCTTGCGCAATACCCTGCTGTTCATCGGCGGCCTGGTGATGCTGTTCGTGACCAGCCCCAAGCTCACCGCGATCATCCTGGGCCTCCTGGTGCTGGTGGTGCTGCCGATCGTGCTGTTCGGGCGGCGCGTGCGCCAGCTCTCGCGCGACTCGCAGGACCGCATCGCCGACGCCTCGGCGCTGGCGGGCGAGATCCTGAACGCCATGCCCACCGTGCAGGCCTTCACCCACGAGGGCATCGAGTCCGGCCGCTTCGGCAGCTCCGTCGAAGGCGCCTTCCAGACCGCGATCCGGCGCATACGGGCCCGCGCCACGCTCACCATGCTGGCCATCGTGCTGGTGTTCGGCAGCATCGTGTTCGTGCTCTGGCTCGGCGCCCATGCGGTGCTCGAGGGCACGATGACCGGCGGCGACCTCGGGCAGTTCATCCTGTACGCCTCGATCGTGGCCGGCTCGGTCGGCGCATTGTCCGAAGTGATGGGCGAAGCCCAGCGCGCCGCCGGCGCCACCGAGCGCCTGCTGGAACTGCTCGCCGCCCGCTCCGACATCCAGGACCCGGCCCATCCGCAGCCGCTGCCCCCGCGGCTTGCCAACGGCGCCCGCGTGACGCTCGACGACGTCAGCTTCAGCTATCCTTCGCGCCTGGATAGCGCGGCGCTGTCGCACCTGAAGCTCGACATCGCCGCCGGCGAGACCGTGGCCGTGGTCGGTCCCTCGGGCGCCGGCAAGACCACCCTGTTCCAGCTGCTGCTGCGCTTCTACGACCCGCAGGCCGGCAGCATCCGCCTGGACGGCATCGACATCCGCGACCTGGCCCTGCACACGCTGCGCGACGCGATCGGCATCGTCCCGCAGGACACCGTGATCTTCTCGAGCAGCGCGCTGGAGAACATCCGCTACGGCCGGCCGGATGCGAGCGACGAGGAAGTGGTGGCGGCGGCGAAGATGGCCGCGGCCCACGAGTTCATCGAGCGCCTGCCGCAGGGCTACGGCTCCTACCTGGGCGAACGCGGCGTGCGCCTGTCGGGCGGCCAGCGCCAGCGCATCGCGATCGCGCGCGCCCTGCTCAAGAATCCGCCGCTGCTGCTGCTCGACGAAGCCACCAGCGCCCTCGACGCCGAGTCGGAACGCCTGGTGCAGCGCGCGCTCGAGGCGGCCATGGTCGGCCGCACCACCATCATCATCGCCCACCGACTGGCCACGGTGCAGCGCGCCGACCGCATCATCGTGCTCGACGAAGGCCGCATGGTCGAAGCCGGGACCCACGCCTCGCTGGTCGCCCACGGCGGCGTGTACGCCAACCTCGCGGCGCTGCAGTTCCAGGCCCACGCGCCGCTCGAACAGCAGGCTTCCTGAGTTTCCGGACGGGCGCGCGGTGATGACGGAAGCGCATCGGGATTGCTTGCCAATGCGGCATCTGTGTTGTGGCGGCGCCGCGCCCACCACGGTTTTTGAACCGGTTTTGTTGCGATACGGAAAGTCACAACGGTATGATGCCTCTGGTTCCCGATCCAGTGTGCCTCATGCCCTCCTCCCGATATCATCCTGCCAACTGGAATGTTGGCACCCGTATCAGCGCCATCACCTTCGTCCTGACGGCCGCGATCATCGCCGCGCTGGTCGCGACGATCACCTACGCCACCTCGCGCATGCTCGAGGAGCGCGCCACCCAGAGCGTCACGAGCGAACTGCGCAGCGTGGTCAACACGGTCGAGATGTTCAACAAGAGCGTCAGCAGCTCGGCGAGGAGCTTTGGCCAGATCTTCCGCCATGGCCTGCCCGGCAGCTTCGAGCTCGACCCGGCGACAACGGTGGACATCGGCGGCAAGGCCACGCCCACGCTCAAGCTCGACGGCAAGGTGCTGAACCTCGACTTCGGCGCGCCGGACAGCTTCACCGCGCAGACCGGCGGCAACGCCACCATCTTCGCCCTTGATGGCGAGGACTTCGTGCGCGTAACGACCTCGGTCAAGAAGGAAAACGGCGAGCGCGCCGTCGGCACCACCCTGGACCGCAACAGCCCGGCCTACGCCGTGCTGCGCGACGGCCGCAGCTACATCGGCCTGGTCACCCTGTTCGGCAAGCAGTACATCACCCAGTACGAGCCGGCGCGCGACGCCGCCGGCAAGGTGGTCGCGGTGCTCTACGTGGGCGTCGACATCACGGAAGACATGAAGCTGCTGAAGGACCGCATCCGCGCGCTCAAGGTGGGCGAGACCGGCTACTTCTACGTGCTGAACGCCGCCCCGGGCAAGCACTACGGCGAGCTGCTGGTGCACCCGGGCAGCGAAGGCGCCAATCTGCTCGACAGCCGCGCCGCCGACGGACGCGCGTTCATCCGCGAGATGCTGGAGAAGAAGAACGGCAGCATCGTCTACGACTGGCAAGAATCGGGCAAGGGCGCGGGCGAGAGCGCGGCGCGCGAAAAGTTCGTCGCCTACACCCACATCAAGGACTGGAACTGGATCATCGCCGGCGGCACCTACCGCGACGAGATCACCGCGGCCGCCACCGAACTGCGCCAGCGCTTCATCCTGGCCGGCCTGCTGGCCCTGGCGGTGCTGGCTGCGCTCCTGTACGCCGTGGTGCGCGCCAGCGTGGCGCGTCCGCTGGCGCAGGTGCGAGACGTCGCCAGGCGCATCGCCGAGGGCGACCTCACCGCGCGCATGGAGAGCCGCGGCCGCGACGAGATCGGCCTGCTGACCGAGGCCATCAACAGCGTGGGCGCCAGCCTCTCCAGCGTGGTGGGCAAGGTGCGCCTCGGCGCCGAACAGATCGCCAGCGCCTCGCAGCAGATCTCGGCCGGCAACCTGGACCTGTGCCAGCGCACCGAGGAGCAGGCGGCCAGCCTGGCCGGCACCGCCACCTCGATGGACCAGCTCACCGCCACCGTGCGCCAGAACGCCGACAACGCGCGCCAGGCCAACCAGCTCGCCGTCAGCGCATCGAACGTGGCGCAGCGCGGCGGCGCCACCGTGGCCCAGGTGATCGAGCGCATGGAGGCCATCAGCCAGTCGTCGCGCAAGATTTCCGACATCACCGGCGTGATCGACGGCATCGCCTTCCAGACCAATATCCTGGCCCTGAACGCGGCCGTGGAAGCCGCCCGTGCGGGCGAACAGGGCCGCGGCTTCGCCGTGGTCGCGAACGAGGTGCGCAGCCTGGCCCAGCGCTGCGCGGCGGCGGCCAAGGAGATCAAGCTGCTCATCGACGCATCGAACGGTGAAGTCGAAGCGGGCGGCAAGCTGGTGGCCGACGCCGGCGCCACGATGCAGGACGTGCTGGCAAGCGTGGCGCGCGTGACCGACATCATGGCCGAGATCACCGCCGCCAGCCTGGAGCAGACCGGCGGCATCGAGCACATCAACAGCGCGGTCGGCGCCATGGACGAGGCGACCCAGCAGAACGCGGCCCTGGTCGAAGAGGCCAGCGCTGCCGCCCAGGCCATGCAGGACCAGGCCGACGAGCTGGCGCGCGCCGTGCGCCTGTTCCGCCTTGCCGACGACGGCGACACGAACGCGATCGCATCCACGCCGCGCCGCCTCGCTCTCGGCGCCCGCTGAGGCCCTTTTCCGAAGCGCCCGGTTCGGTGTACAGTGGCAGGCTTCGCCAGGAGCCTGCCTTGAACGACACCGAATTGCAACGCCGCTGCCACCTCGTCTTCCCCGGCCACCGCGCCCGCACGCCGGCCGAACTGTTCGCCGCCATGGCGGCATGGTGCGAGGCGAACGACGTCGAGCACGACGTCTACGGCAGCGGTCCGCTGCTGCAGGAATTCGAAGACAGGATCGCGCGCCTGCTGGGCAAGGAGGCGGCGGTGTTCTGCGTCAGCGGCACCATGGCCCAGGTAACGGCGCTGCGCCTGGCCTGCCAGGACCGCGGGCGCGATCTCGCCGCCCTGCACCCGACCTCGCACATCTTCGTGCACGAGCGCTCGAACTACCAGCTACTGGGCCACTTCAATGCCCTGCAGGCGGGCGAGCGCTACCGCCCGTGGCGCGTCGCCGACCTGGCCGCGATCCCCGACCGCCTCGGTGCGGTCGGTATGGAACTGCCCCTGCGCGAAATCGGCGGCCAGCTCTGTTCCTGGGACGAACTGGAAGCGATCAAGGCGCATTGCCGGGCGCGCGGCGCCCACCTGCACATGGACGGCGCGCGCCTGTGGGAAGCCGCCGCCGGCTACGCCAAGCCCTTGAGTGAGGTCGCGGCCGGCTTCGATTCGGTCTACGTCTCGCTGTACAAGGGGATCGGCGGCCTGGGCGGCGCCATGCTGGCCGGCAGCCGCGAATTCGTGGACCGGGCCGCCGAATGGTTCCGGCGCCAGGGCGGCAATCTCATCCACCGCTCGCCCTATGTGGTGGCGGCCGCGATGGGCTTCGAGGAACGCCTGGCCGCGATGCCGGCATATCTGGAGCGCACGCACTTCCTGTACCGTGAACTGGCGGCGCACCCGATCATCCGCGTCAACCCGGCGACGCCGCACACCAACATGCTGCACCTGCACCTGCCGGTGACGGCCGAGCGTGCGCTGGCGATCCGCCGCGAGCTCGCCGAGCGGCACGGGATCTGGATGTTCAACCGCATCGCCGCGACCGCCCTGCCGGGCACCAGTTCGTTCGAGCTGTACGTGGGCGACAACCTGCTGAATGCGCCGGACGCGCAGGTGCGCGAGGCGCTTGCGCTGTTCGCGCGGGCGCTCAGCGCTCAGGACGACAAGGACGCGTACCAGTCCGCATAGGGCGTGTTCGCCACCATGCGCCGGTTGTAGTCGGGGGCGCCGTCGGTCCACCAGACCGGCCCGCGCTCACCGAGCGCACGCTTGGCCGCATCGACCTCGGCGCGGGCACGGCGCTCGGCGCCGGTGTCGCCAGCCCGCTTGGCCATGCCGACCTGCCTGCGCGCCCGCATCAGTTCGTCGACCAGTTGCTGGCGCTGCTGCGGCGCCAGCGCCGGGTTGCTCGATCGCCAGAGCCGGCCCGCGACCACGAAGTAGCGGCCGTCCGGCGTGCTGGGATGGTTCGGGGAAGTCGGCATGAGCGCACTATACCGCAGGGCGCGCCAGGGACGAGGTCAAGCCGGGCGCTCTCGGTTACAATGACGGACTGTCACCTATCGTCATACCCAATGCGCCAATACCTCGACTTCATGCGCCATGTGAAAGAGCATGGCGCGGTCAAGACCGACCGCACCGGCACCGGCACCCTGTCCGTCTTCGGCTACCAGATGCGTTTCGACCTGCAGCAGGGCTTCCCCCTGCTCACCACCAAGAAGGTCCACCTCAAATCGATCATCCATGAACTGATCTGGTTCCTCCAGGGCTCGACCAACATCGCCTACCTGAAGGAGAACGGCGTCCGTATCTGGGACGAATGGGCCGATGCGGACGGCAACCTGGGCCCGATCTACGGCTACCAGTGGCGCAGCTGGCCGACGCCCGATGGCGGCCACATCGACCAGATCTCGCAGGTGCTGGACCAGATCCGCAATACGCCGGACTCGCGCCGCATGATCGTATCAAGCTGGAACGTGGCCGACCTGCCGAACATGAAGCTGCCGCCCTGCCATGCCTTCTTCCAGTTCTATGTAGCGGACGGCAAGCTGTCCTGCCAGCTGTACCAGCGCAGCGCCGACATCTTCCTGGGCGTGCCCTTCAATATCGCGTCCTACGCCATCCTGACCCACATGATGGCCCAGCAGGCCGGCCTGGAAGTGGGCGAGTTCATCTGGACCGGCGGGGACTGCCACCTGTACAGCAACCACATGGAGCAGGTCGACCTGCAGCTGTCGCGCACGCCGAAAGAACTGCCGCGCCTGTCTATCCGCCGCAAGCCGGATTCCCTGTTCGACTACCGCTTCGAGGACTTCGAGGTCACGGGCTACGATCCGGACCCGGCGATCCGGGCGCCGGTAGCGGTCTGAACGCGACCATATTCCTTGACATCCTGCTTTCAAAACGACAACATTCCTACCTCTATACATGACGACGGACACGACGATGGGCGATGCGGCTTTGACTTTGGTAGTGGCCATTGATGCCCAGCGCGGCATCGGCATCGATAACCAGCTGCCCTGGCACCTGCCCGAAGACCTGGCTCACTTCAAGCGCGTCACCCTGGGCAAGCCGATCGTCATGGGCCGCAAGACCTTCGATTCGATCGGTCGCCCGCTGCCCAAGCGCCGCAACATCGTCATCACCCGCAATCCCGACTGGTCGCACGAGGGCGTCGAGGTCGCAAGCTCGCTGCCGGCCGCGATCGCCCTGCTGAACGGCGAAGCGGCCAGCATCATCGGCGGCGCCCAGATCTTCAACGAGGCGATCGAACTTGCCGACCGCCTGATCGTCACCGAGATCGACCACGTGTTCCCTTGCGATACCTTCTTCCCGCCGATCGACCCGGCCGTGTGGCAGGAAACGGCGCGCGAGACCCACCATTCCGACGCGAACGGCTATGACTTCGCCTACGTAACCTATCTTCGAAAGCAGGACTGACGCCATGACGGACCAGGCAGTTCGCACTCCCGGCACGCGCGGCGGCGACGGCTTCGCCGGCAAGGTGGCGGTCCTGATCGCCATCCTGGCCACCCTCGGGACCATGTTCGGCTTCATCGGCAGCGCCTCGCACAACAACGCCGCCCTGTACAAGAGCAACGCGGCGATCGACAAGACCAGCGCGGCCAATGCCTGGAACCACTACCAGGCCAAGACCAACCGCCAGAACCTGTCCGAGGTCGCCGCGGCCCTGCCCGGCACCGACCGCGAGCACTATCGCGAAGAGATCCGCCGCTACGGCGTCGAGAAGGAAAGCATTCGCCAGGAAGCGGAACGCTTCGAGGCCAGCTCGAGCCAATGGAATACCTTGTCCGAGAAAGAACTGCACCGTCACCGCCAGTGGGCCGCCGCCGCGGTCGCGCAGCAGATCGCGATCTCGCTGGCCGCCATCAGCCTGCTGTCGCGCCGCACCTGGCTGCTCACGCTCACCAGCGCCGTGGCCGCCTTCGGCATCACGCTGGGCCTGTTCGCCGCGATCCAGGCCGATCCGATGCCCTTCTCGGCCGGCCCGCTGCTGGCGGCCGTCGGCGCGGCGGCCCTGACCGAGGCCTTCCGGCGGGTCGGCAGGAGGCTTTTCAACTGAGTTTTCCAGCTAGTGTGCGACAGGCAGCGCGTCTACTGGCTAATCTTGCAAAAAACTTGCACCGGCGCGCGCGATTTCTGCGAAAATCCGTTTCCTCTTTTTTCCCGGTGCCGTGGAAGCGGAGCGACCCACCAGGGTCGCTCCGCTTCCACGGCGCTTCGCTTTGGAGCTGTCCATGAAATTTCGTTTCCCCATCGTCATCATCGACGAGGACTTCCGTTCCGAGAACACCTCCGGTCTCGGCATTCGCGCACTCGCGGCCGCGATGGAGCAGGAAGGCATGGAGGTGCTCGGCCTGACCAGCTACGGCGACCTGTCCCAGTTCGCCCAGCAGCAGTCGCGCGCCTCCGCCTTCGTCCTGTCCATCGACGACGAGGAATTCGGCGGCGGCTCGGTCGAGGAAACCGATTTCGCCCTGACCGGCCTGCGCGCCTTCGTGCAGGAGATCCGCCACAAGAACGCGAACATCCCGATCTACATCTACGGCGAGACCCGCACCAGCCGCCACATCCCGAACGACATCCTGAAGGAGCTGCACGGCTTCATCCACATGTTCGAGGACACCCCGGAATTCGTGGCGCGCCACATCATCCGCGAAGCCAAGGCCTACCTCGATTCGCTGGCGCCGCCCTTCTTCCGCGCGCTGGTCAACTACGCCTATGACGGCTCCTACTCGTGGCACTGCCCGGGCCACTCGGGCGGCGTCGCCTTCCTGAAGTCGCCCATCGGCCAGATGTTCCACCAGTTCTTCGGCGAGAACATGCTGCGCGCCGACGTCTGCAACGCGGTCGAGGAACTGGGCCAGCTGCTCGATCACACCGGCCCGGTGGCCAAGTCCGAGCGCAACGCGGCGCGCATCTACAACGCCGACCACTGCTATTTCGTGACCAACGGCACCTCGACCTCGAACAAGATGGTCTGGCACAGCACAGTCGCCCCGGGCGACATCGTGGTGGTCGACCGTAACTGCCACAAGTCGATCCTGCACTCGATCATCATGTGCGGCGCCATCCCGGTGTTCCTGATGCCGACCCGGAACAACCTCGGCATCATCGGTCCGATCCCGCTGGAAGAATTCACCCCCGAATCGATCGCCCGCAAGATCGAGGCCAATCCGTTCGCGCGCGACGCCGTGAACAAGAAGCCGCGCATCCTCACCATCACGCAGTCGACCTACGACGGCGTGGTGTACAACGTCGAGACCTTGCGCGAAATGCTGGACGGTAAGATCGACACCCTGCACTTCGACGAAGCCTGGCTGCCGCACGCCGCCTTCCACAGCTTCTACCAGAACATGCACGCGATCGGCGAGAACCGCCCGCGCGCCAAGCAGTCGATGATCTTCTCGACCCAGTCGACCCACAAGTTGCTGGCCGGCCTGTCGCAGGCCTCGCAGGTGCTGGTGCGCGAGTCGGAAACCGTGAAACTCGACCAGGACGCCTTCAACGAGGCCTACCTGATGCACACCTCGACCTCGCCCCAGTACTCGATCATCGCCTCCTGCGACGTTGCCGCGGCCATGATGGAAGCGCCGGGCGGCACCGCCCTGGTGGAGGAATCGATCCTGGAAGCGCTGGACTTCCGCCGCGCCATGAAGAAGGTCGACCAGGAATTCGGCGACGACTGGTGGTTCAAGGTGTGGGGCCCCGACGTGCAGTCGGAAGAAGGCATCGGCGAGCAGAAGGACTGGATGATCCACGCCGAGGACGACTGGCACGGCTTCGGCAAGCTGGCGCCGGGCTTCAACATGCTCGACCCGATCAAGTCGACCATCGTGACCCCGGGCCTGTCGCTGGACGGCAAGTTCGGCGACACCGGCATCCCGGCCTCGATCGTGACCAAGTACCTGGCCGAGCACGGCGTGATCATCGAGAAGTGCGGCCTGTACTCCTTCTTCATCATGTTCACCATCGGCATCACCAAGGGCCGCTGGAACACCCTGGTGACCGCGCTGCAGCAGTTCAAGGACGACTACGACCGCAACCAGCCGATGTGGCGCGTGATGCCGCAATTCGCCGCGGCCAACCCGCGCTACGAAACCCGCGGCCTGCGCGACCTGTGCACCGAGATCCACCTGTTCTACAAGCAGTACGACGTGGCGCGCCTGACCACCGAGATGTACCTGTCGGACATGGTGCCGGCCATGAAGCCGTCGGACGCCTTCGCCAAGATGGCGCACCGCCAGATCGAGCGCGTCGCGATCGACGAGCTGGAAGGCCGCATCACCGCGATCCTCCTGACGCCTTACCCGCCGGGCATTCCGCTCCTGATCCCGGGCGAGCGCTTCAACCGGACCATCGTCGACTACCTGCGCTTCGCGCGCGACTTCAACGAGCGCTTCCCGGGCTTCGAGACCGACGTGCACGGGCTGGTCAAGCGTGAAGTCGACGGCAAGCGCGGCTACTTCGTGGATTGCGTCAAGCAGGACGCGTAATCAGGGAAGGTCCCGCCGATGGGGACAGGGCTTCGGCCCTGTCCCCATTGTCGTTCTGCGCTATGCTATGGCGTCATGGACCCCACCCTCTTCTTCACCACCCGCCGCCCGCGCCTGCAGCGCATCGCCTACCGCATGCTCGGCTCGGTCGCGGAAGCCGAAGACGTCGTCCAGGACGCGTGGCTGCGCTGGCACGGCGCCGACCGTGAGCAGATCATCGAACCCGATGGCTGGCTGGTGCGCACCGTCACCCGCCTGTGCCTCGACGTCCTGAAATCCAGCCGCATCAAGCGCGAGCAGTACATCGGGCCCTGGCTGCCGGAACCCTACATCGATCCCGATGACGAGCCGGACGACATCACCCTGCCCCTGATGCTCGCCATGGAACGCCTGTCGCCGCTGGAGCGCGCCGCTTTCTTGCTGCACGACGTGTTCGAACTCGATTTCAAGGAAGTCGGCGAAGCCATCGGCCGCGAGAGCGCGGCTGCGCGCCAGCTGGCCAGCCGCGCGCGCACGCACGTAGCGGATGCGCGCCCGCGCTTCCCGGTGCCGCAGGACGAGCAGCAGCGCATCGCCGGCGCCTTTTTCGCGGCCTCGCGCAGCGGCGACCTGGGGCAACTGAAACAGCTGCTGGCGGACGATGTGGTGTTCTACGGGGACGGCGGCGGCAAGCGCAATTCGGCAGTCAACCCGATCCACGGCATGGACAAGGTGGCGCGCTTCTTTCGAGCGCTGGCCGAGAAAGGCTGGAGCAAGGCCGAGCTGCTCGGCGACGCGTCGATCGGCGGCCTGCCCGGCCAGCTCACCATCGAGCTCGACGGCATGCTGCAGGCGATGGCGGTGGAGATCGACGGCGGCAAGGTCACCGCCATCTACGTGACGCGCAATCCGGACAAGCTCGGCCACCTGGGCCGTGCCATGCCGGCTAGCGGCGCTTGAGTTCGAGGGGCGCTGCGGGCGCCTGGCGTGCCTCGCGCATCTCGCGGCGCGCGTGCGTGATGACCGAGTAGGCGGCGGACAGGCCGAGCAGGCCCATGATGGTGGCCACCAGCAGGTCCGGCAGGCCGCTGCCCGTTCCGAACACCCCAAGGGCGGCGAGCATCACGGCCACGTTGGAAATCGCGTCGTTGCGGGTGCACAGCCACACCGAACGCATGTTGGCGTCGCCGTTGCGGTAGGCCCACAGCAGCGCACCCACCGAGCAGTTGGCGAGCAGGGCCAGGAAGCCCACCACGCCCATGGTCTCGGCCTTCGGCACGACGCCGAGCTGGAGGTGCCACAGGGCGGTGCCGAGCACGAAGATGCCATAGCCACCCATGGTCGCGCCCTTGACCAGCGCGGTGCGCGAGCGCCAGATCGGCGCCAGCGCGAGGACGAACAGGGAGATGCCGTAGTTGGCGGCGTCGCCGAGGAAGTCGACGGCGTCGGCCAGCAGCGCGACCGAGCCGGCGGCCCAGCCGGCGACGATCTCGACGCCGAACATCAGCGCGTTGACCCAGAGCGCGATCCAGAGCACGCGCCGGTAGCGGGGGTCGACCGGCGGCTTGCTCGAGGAGCAGCCGCCGCTGCAGCAATCAGCCATACGGGTTCAGCCCATCAATATGATTCAATCCTGACAGGATACCGCAAAATTTGAATCAGGTTTTCGGCAGCGTCACGCCGTGCTGGCCCTGGTACTTGCCGCCGCGGTCCTTGTACGAGGTCTCGCAGATTTCATCGGATTCGAAGAACAGCACTTGGGCGCAGCCTTCGCCGGCATAGATCTTGGCCGGCAGCGGCGTGGTGTTCGAGAATTCCAGGGTCACGTAGCCTTCCCACTCCGGCTCGAAAGGCGTGACGTTGACGATGATGCCGCAGCGCGCATAGGTCGATTTACCCAGGCACACGGTCAGCACGTTGCGCGGGATGCGGAAGTACTCGATGGTGCGGGCCAGCGCGAAGGAATTCGGCGGGATGATGCAGACATCGCTCTTGACGTCCACGAAGGAATTCGAATCGAAATTCTTGGGGTCGACGATGGTGCTGTTGATGTTGGTGAACACCTTGAACTCGTCGGCGCAGCGGATATCGTAGCCGTACGACGACGTGCCCCACGAAATGACCCGGCGGCCGTCGGACTCGCGCACCTGGCGCGGTTCGAAAGGTTCGATCATCCCGGTCTCTTCCGCCATGCGGCGGATCCATTTATCGCTCTTGATAGCCATCGGTGACATTCCAAAAAATCAATCCCGCGATTTTACGCTAAACCGCCGCCGCCGACACGCTTTGGGTGGCCGGCATCGATGGCGACAACAGGCGCGCGATCATCTCGTGGGTCAGGCGCGCCGTTTCCTCGGGTTTCTCGAGCGGGTACAGGTGGCCGCCCTCGATCATCACCAGGTTGCGACCGACCAGGCGGCGGGTGGCGTCCAGCCCGGCCTGGCGCAGCTCTTCCGAGGTGGTGCCTGCAATGAAGCCGATCGGTAGGGGAAAAGGCTCGCGCAGGATCGCGCCCATGTGGTGCGGCAGCGTGTTGTAGATCATGGTCTCCACGGCCCGGTCGAAGCGCAGCTGCACGCCTTCCGGATGGGGCTGGAGGCCGTGGTCGAGGTAGTCGTCGAGCGCACCCGGCGCCCAGGCCTGGAACATCGGCTTGGCGATGAAATGCTGGTAGGCCGCCGCCCGGTCCGGCCAGACATTGCGCCGGCGTTCGGAAAACCTCGCCGGCGAGAAGCGCGAACCCATGCCGCGTTTCTTGACCAGCTTCCACAGGAAGGCGCGCCAGCCGGCCACCACCGGGGAATCCAGCATGACGACGCAGCGCGCCAGCTCGGGACGCTGCTTGGCCGCCATCATGCTCAGCATGCCGCCGAGCGAATGGCCGACCAGGATCGGGGGGCGCTCGTAGCCCTCCAGCTGGTGGATCAGCTCCTCCACCAGGCCGTGCCAGCCGTCGCCTACCGGAAAGCGCGGGTCGTGGCCATACATGTCGTGCGCGCGCAGATCGTAGTGCGCGCCCAGGGCCTGGAACAGCCGGCTGTAGGTGCCGGCCGGGTAGCTATTCCCGTGGGAGAAGTGCAGCAGCGGTTTGCTCATGAGGGTATGGCGTGAATGTCAACGGTCCATTGTAATGAAAGAGCCCGGCGCACGAACCGGGTTTAGAGGGGAATGCCTACACCAGTAACTTGTCGACATGTAAATCCAGGTAAAATTTCGCACTGCACAAAATGTTCCCGGCAGCGCCTTTGCTATCCTGCTGCCCATGAACCACGTACTGCTGATTGACGACGACGTCGAACTCGTCGGGATGTTTTCCGAATATCTGGAACAGGAAGGCTTTCGCACCACCTGCGTCCACAACGGCCACGACGGCGTGCGCGAGGCGCTGCGCGGCGACTATGCCATTGCGGTCCTCGACGTGATGATGCCGGGTACGAACGGCATCGAGGCCTTGCGCCAGGTCCGCGCGGCCGGCTGCGCAGCGAGCCGGATTCCGATCCTGATGCTGACCGCGCGCGGCGACGACGCCGACCGCATCCTCGGCCTGGAACTGGGCGCCGACGACTATGTCGCCAAGCCCTGCACGCCGCGCGAACTGACCGCGCGGGTGCGCGCCATCCTGCGCCGCACCCAGGCCAGCGGCGCCGGCCCCGGCACGGTGCTCACGGTCGGCAAGCTGAACATGTATCCGGAACAGCGCCGCGCCGTCTGGGACGGCGCGGCGCTGGAGCTGACCAGCACCGAATTCAACCTGCTCGACGTGCTGGCGCGCCACGCCGGCCGCCCCGTCAGCAAGAACGAGCTGTCGGAACAGGGCCTGGGCCGGCCACTGGCGCGCTTCGACCGGAACATCGACGTGCACCTGAGCAGCCTGCGCCAGAAACTGGGCCTGCTCGCGGACGGCCGCTCTCCGCTGCAGACGATCTACCGCCAGGGCTACCAGCTGATCCGGGACTGACATGGGCCGCCTGTTCTGGAAGTTCTTCCTCTGCATCCTGCTCGCCCAGATCGCCGCCACCATCGGCATCGGCGGCGCCTTCTGGCTGCGCGACCGCGCCCGCAGCCAGGCGATCGAACTCGATAACGGCCCGCCGGCCTGGATCGCACTCGACGCGGCCGCCGCCACCCTCAAGCACGGCGGGGTCCAGGCCCTGCGCGGCATGCTGGGCGAGCTGCAGCGTCCCCAGGTGTTCGTGCAGGACAGCCATGGGCGCGAGCTGCTGGGCCGCCCGGTGCCGCCCGAACTGCAAGCCGAAGTCAGGCGCCAGCTGGCCTCGGGCGAACCGCGCCGCGGCATCCGGCAGCTGGCCGGCCCCGACGGCGAACGCTACACGGCCTTCGTGCGGCGCCAGTTCCGTGGTGCGCCGCTGCCGGGCGCCGGCGTGGCCGCGGCGCACCACGGCCACCCGGGCGAAGCGCCACGCGGCCCAGGCCCGGGCCGGCGCGTCGGCCAGGTCGCCGGCATCGTCGCCGCCACCCTGGCCAGCCTGCTGTTCGCCGCCCTGCTGGCCTGGTATTTCTCGCGCCCGATCCGGGCCTTGCGCAGCGCCTTCGAAGCGGCTTCGCGCGGCGACCTGGCCCCGCGCTTCGCCAGCCCGGGCCGCGCCGGGGACGAGCTGAGCGACCTGGGACGCGACTTCGACCGCATGAGCGCACGCCTGGCCGCCCTGATGGACGGCCAGCGCCGCCTGCTGCACGACGTCTCGCACGAACTGCGCTCGCCGCTGGCGCGGCTGCAGGCCGCGGTGGGGCTGGCGCACCAGCAGCCGGACCGGATCGGCTCCTCGCTCGAGCGCATCGAGCGCGAGAGCATGCGCATGGATAAACTTGTCGGCGAACTGCTGACGCTCTCGCGGCTCGAAGCCTCGACCACCCTGGCGCGGCGCGAACAGCTCGACCTGACCGAACTGGCGGACCAGATCGCGGCGGATGCACGCTTCGAGGCGGGGCCCGAAGCGCCCCGCATCAGCGTGGAGGCGCCGGGCCCGATCCTCGTGCAAGGGGACCCGGACCTGCTGTGGAGCGCGCTGGAAAACGTGGTGCGCAACGCGATCCGCCATGGCGGCAACGGGAATGTCGGGATCGTGCTGCACCGTGACGCGCAATGGGCGCACCTGGACGTGCTCGACTGCGGCCCCGGGATCGCCGCCGCCGACCTGGCATCGATCTTCCGGCCCTTCTTCCGCTCCAACCCGAACAAGGTGGACGGCCACGGACTGGGGCTGGCGATCGCCCAGCAGGTGCTGGCGGCGCACGGCGGCAGCATCGGTGCGTCCAACCGCGAGGGAGGCGGCCTGCAGGTGCGGCTCAGCCTGCCCCTGAAGGAGTACACGCTAGCGTCCGTGCCAGTAGCGGCGCCGCTCGGCACGGTATTCGGTCACGTCCAGCGTGCGCTCGAAACGGAGCAGGACCGCGCCCGATTCGTCGGTGCGCAGCCTGCGGATGCCCAGGCTGGCGTAGCGCTCATAGACCTCCTTCTTCGGGTGGCGGTAGCGGTTGCGGTAACCCACCTGGAAGATGCCGAGCCTGGGTTCCACCGCAGCCAGGAAGGCGGCAGTCGACGAGGTGCCGCTGCCGTGATGCGGCGCCAGCAGCACGTCGGCGCGCAGCCGGCCCGGCACCGTCTGGAGAAGCTGCACCTCCTGGGCCGCCTCGATGTCGGCCGCCAGCAGCATCGCCTTGCCAGCGCTGCTGACGCGCAGCACGCAGCTGCGGGCGTTGGCTTTCAGGCCGTCCTGTTCGTACGACTGCGGCGTCGGCCCGAGCAGCTCGAAGCGCACCCCGTCCCAGCTCCACGCCTGGCCCGCGCCGCAGCGGCTGTGGCGGCGCGCCGCTTGCACCACCGGATGGCCCGCGGACAGCGAGGAATGGACTTGCGCGACGCTCACGCCCTCGAGCAGCGTGCGGGCGCCGCCGGCATGGTCGACGTCGCTGTGCGAGACCACCAGCGCATCCAGCGTGCCGATCCCGCGCCCGCGCAGGTAAGGCAGCAGGATTCGCCCGGCCGCATCCGCGCCCGGCCCATACTGCGGACCGGCGTCGTAGAGCAGCCGGTGCCGCTCGGTCTCGACCAGCAGGGCCATGCCCTGCCCCACGTCGAAGGCGGTCACCGAGAAGGTGCCGGCGGGCGGCGCGCTCGGCAACTGAGTCAGCATCGGGGCCCAGGCGGCCAGTCCGGCCCACCGATGCGGCCAGCCGCGCGGCGCCAGCATCCACGCGGCACCAAGCAGCGCCAGCACGAAGATCCACGGCTGCGGCGCCGGCGCGTTCATGACCGCCAGCGGGCTGGCGGCCAGCCAGGCCAAGCCGTCCGCCAGCACCTCGATCGCGAGGTGCGCCAGCCCGAGCACCCAGCCTGCCAGCGGCGCCGGCAGCAGCGCCCCGAGCAGCGCCAGCGGCGTGACGAACAGGCTGACCACGGGAATCGCGACCGCATTCGCGAACGGGCTGGCCAGCGAGACCTGCGCGAACAGCAGCATGGTCAGCGGTACCAGCCCGACGGTGACGGCGTACTGGGTCCGCACCGCCATGCCGAGCGTGCGGCGCCACCCGGCGTCAAGCTGCACCCGCCCCAGGTTGGCGTACAGGATCACGGCCACCGCCCCGAACGACAGCCAGAAGCCGGCCCCCAGCACAGCCCAGGGATCGATCAGCACCACCACGGCCAGCGCCAGGCACAGCACATGCGACAGCGCCACCACCCGGCCGAACCACAGCGCGGCGGCCACCGCCGCCAGCATGTAGAAGGTGCGCTGCGCGGGCACGCCGGACCCGGCGAGCAGCACGTACAACAGCGCCACCAGCGCGCCGGCCAGCGCCGCGGCTTTCTGGGCCGGCAGCCGCAGCGGCAAGGCGGCGTCCTCCACGAAAAAGGATCGGCGCCACAAGCCGGACATGGCCCATGCCGCCAGGGCCGCGACCATGGTGATGTGCAGGCCCGAGATCGACACCAGGTGGCTGATGCCGGTGCGATTGAAGACGTCCCAGCTCGACTGCGGGATGCCGCGCTGGTCGCCGATCACCAGTGCCACGATCACACCGGCATAGCGCTTGCCGTCCAGTTCGCGCAGGATGTGGCGCCGCAGTGCGGCGCGGGCGCGCTCCACCACATGTCCCGGGCGCGGCACGAAGGCGTCGAGCCGGACATTGCGCGGGCCGGCGGGACGCACGTAGCCGGTGGCGCGCACGCCCTGTTCGAGCAGCCAGGCTTCGTAGTCGAAGCCGTAGGGATTGGCGTTGCCGTGCGGACGCTGCAGGCGGACGACCAGTTGCCAGCGCTCGCCGGGCTCTACGGGCGTCAGGCTGTCCGTGACCGAGGGTTGCCCGTACCAGGAAATGGCGATCCGCGGCGGGACCATGGCGTCCGGCGTGAGGACACGTTCGACGCGCAGGTGGAAGCGCGCGCCGCCGTCGAATTCATGCGGCAGGCTGTCGACGGTGCCGACGATGGTGACGTCCCGGCCTTCCTGTTCTCGTGGCAGCGCATCGGAGAGGGCGATGTGGGCCAGGCAGGCCGACCATGCGGCGCCGAGGATGGCGGCGGCGAGCAGGGTCGCGGCACGTTTGCGCAACGCGAACAGGACCAGCGCGACCGCAAGGGCGCAGGCCAGGTAGGCCGGCGGCGGCAGTTCGGGGCGCGTCTGGAGCCAGCATACCCCGGCAAGAAAGGCGAGGATCGCGCAGCGCATGGGCCGGGCCCGCAGGCTTGCCTACGTGAGGTTGCGTCAGGCTGCGGGGCTCTCGGCGACGAGCTGGAAGTCGTGGAACTGGTCGGCGACCAGCTTGGGCGGCGGCGAGCAGGCGCAAATGCACAGGTCGTCGCTCAGCGCGCACTCCTTGCCTTCGGACTGGTCGGGCAGGCGCGGCATGACGCACTGGATGACGCCCTGCTCGCCGCACTCGGGGCAATCGACCGGATCGCCTTCGCGGGCGATCGGCATGCCGTCCAGGGTAGTGAGTTTGCTGGAAGCCCTGACGGTGCCGCCCGCCGTGGTGGTGGCGCCGGCGCGGATATAGAAACGCTTGTGGGTCACTCCGCTCTCCTTCCGGGGGAAAGCTGGAATGTAGCTGAGCTGGGGTGGCTGGGTTTGCGGAAAGTCAGCTTAAGCACGCGATGTTTTAGGCTGGGTTATCTGGATCGCTCAGGGATTGGCTTTGCTAAAGGGCTAGTTCGCAGTCTAATGCTTGATAGCACACGGTCCCACAAGCTCATGGCAGTTTCGTTGGACATCGATGTCGGTACAGGTCCGGCGTTGCTACCTCCGGTAGTCATCGAAAATTCCAGGCGTGGAGTCAAAGCGTCTTTGTCCGTGCCGTTCACTTCCCAGTGAAAGGTATAAACTTGCGCATCATTGTCCTCGACAACGCTCCGAACCAATTCTTCCCCCGTCAGACCTCGAATCTCACGAGGCCGGGCACGCAAGCGGGTCACCCGCAATTTCTCAAGCATCGATAGCCGGTCCTCGGAAGCTGCTCCTCGCTTGAGCAAGCCGTCGCCATCGCCATCGGGCTTGCTTCTGGCAGCCGTCATCAACAGGAAATCAGTATCCGGATGACTGGGTAGATTGGCAAACATTGTGACCTGTTCTGTCCGATCCGCGTCAAGCGGGCCGCGAACATACGCGTGGTCGAGGCAAAAGCCAGGCTCTGCAGGAATTGTGTTTCGTGGATTCGGCACAAGCTTGGCTACCAGCGTGGAAACATCTTCTACACGATTTGGGAAGTAGAAATCCGAACCTAGATCGATGCTTACGCCCTCACTGTGTACGAGCGCTTCGACAGCAATTCCTTCATAACTGAAGTGCTCGTTCACCAGGCCATTACCTGCACTACCTTCGTTTACTGTTCGGCTGTGAACGAATATTTTTCCAAACAATCCCGCTTCGGCGTTTACTTCTTTTACCAACTCAAGGTTCTTGTTTCCACCAAGCCGATCAGGTTTGCTCTTGATCTCCGCTTCACGCTCAGCAAGGCGAGCTCGAAATTCATCAGCGGACTCGTCAAAGGCCGCGACCTCGAAGCCGTTAATGCGTGCCCGGCCCAGTTCTACTCGCGCCTCCTCCGGCATGTCGATCAAAAACCTGCCGACACATGCGGTTTTCATCTTCCCGGTCAGACGCGCCAGTTCGATTCTCGTTTGCCCGCTCCTCGCGTCCCAAGGTTTCGCCAACCCAGCAATAAGAATTCCCACCGCAATCGCCATCCCAGACCAAGCCAGACGCCGCATGTCAACTCCAAGTAAGCTACAGCCGATGAGAATGTCCGCAGCTTGCGCCGAACGAACGAAAGATGCTATGCCTGTTGACTGAGGGGCGGCACATCACTGGAGCCCGAAGCGTCGCTGTCCGCCTGGCGCGGCGCCTCTGCATGCCGCATCAGACGCCACGCACTGCGGCGCTGGATCGCCTGCGGTGCAGAAGACGAGTGACCGAAGATTCCTGGCGCAACAGTGAAGGTAGCCGGGGGTAGCAAGCTTCCTTGTGCAAACCAACGGGTTCCATCGAGCGCGTGCGATTCTTCGCAACGCCACCACCCACTGGCGGGGCACGGGGCTCCAGTTGACAAAAAACTACCAATCGGTGCGTCGCTAGCGTGGGCACCTCCGGACGTAGCAAGAGCTACAGTAACTCCATTGGGCACGACTGCTTTCGCCAAGGGCAGCGGCGGCTGAAGCCTTTTACGCGCACGATTGTCTACCAGCGTCCAGGACGTCGGGCTCTCTGACTCGGCGGTAGGTTGCAGACCACGAACTTTATTCCACAACGTTTGCGGCAATAGTAGTAGCGCTTGCGGCATGCGCTCGCCCTTCTTGATGTACTGCCGCTGTCCACCCAGTACGCGGGTGCCATTTCCACCATCACTGCAAAGCCACCAGCCGCTTTGCGGGCATCGATCTCCCGCCAGCGCGTGTAGACCTAAGCGGGATTCAGGCACTTCAACATGCGATACTGTCTGCGGCTCTGCCGAGCGCAGTCGAATACTGGACGATATCTTGTCCCATAAACCAAGCGCTACGTCTTCTGACATGGAAGTGGGAACTGGGCCGTTCTCGCTTTTGCCCGTAGCCATTTTGAGTACCAGGTGCGGAACCATGACATCGTTTTCTGTTCCGTTTACCTCCCACCAGAAGCTGTACACGTGCGCGTCATTTTCTTCTACGCCCCGTCGAACCAGTTCGTCGCCGGTGAGGCTGCCAATTTTCCTGGGTGCTGCCCGTAGTCTGGTGATCCGCATCCTGTCGGCGAACGACAGTTGCTCCTCCGCCGTGGTGCTCCTTGTAAGCAGACCTTCCTCATCGGGCTTGTTTCCAGCAGATAAGATCAACATAAGCTCGACGTCAGGGTGATCGGGCAAACGAGCGAACATCATTATCTGCTCCCCCTGAGCTGCCGTAAGTGGGTCGCGGAAGTACGCTCGTTCGATACAGAATCCCGGCTCAAGAGGCACTTGTCCCAGAGGGTTCGGCGCCAGTTGAGCGACCAGTTTGGGCAACTTTTCTATCTGGTCAGGGTCGTAGTATTCCGAGGCAAGATCAAAACTGATACCATCGGCGTGAAGCAGCGCTTCGACAGCAATTCCCTCGTTCCGATATCGTTCCAGTTCGAGCCCGCGCGCGCGAGTGCCTTCGGTCACCTTGCGACTATGCGCGAAAACTTTCCCGGTAACGCCCCGATCGGTTTTGACCTCCCGCACGAACTCCAGATTTCTCTTGCCTCCAGCGTAGTCAGGCATTGCCTTCACCTGAGTTTCGCGATCCGCAAGCCGCTTTTGGAAATCTTCGCTGGACTCGTCAAATACCGCCATATCAAAGCCGTCGATGTTAGGTCGGACGAGCTTGATTTGTGCTTCTTCGGGTAGATCGATCAAGAATCGCCCTACGCAAACAGTTTTCATTTTTTTGGTCATTCGCGCTACCTCGTCCTGATGCCGACCTGCTACGTCGCTATCCATCACATTGCCCACGGCCCAAGTCATCATCAATCCCGCGCAAGTGATCCCGGCCAGCACTTTTGCCAGCCTATCCTGGATCCACTTTTTCACGGCGTCTCCTGCGCGATTTTTACGATCAGCCGCAAGGTAAGCATCACCATCTCGTTGTTGTTGTACGAGCCTTGATGATCAAATCCTTGCGTTGCAAAAACCCGCTTTACCTTCTTCGCAAGGTCCGCCTCGCCAGATTGATGAGGAACAGTTCCATCGCCTCTGGACTCCTGGGCTTCAGGTTCAAACTGTAGTTGCGTTTTCCCCTCGACGAGAATCCGGCGTTGGCCGCTGACTGTACGACCAACCAGTCGCGCTGCCGCGATATTTGCGGCAGTGAGCGGGGTTGCCGATGCTCCCTGTTGATGGGCAACTAGCCCGATTTGCCCGAAGGACAGTTTATCTCGGTCGTCGCCATAAAATGCATAGGTGTTCGGGTGATAAAAGCCATCCAAAGCATCATGAAACTTCTCGGCAGTATTGATGGCCGACTCAATTGCCTCAATTACGCCCCCCTTCACGTTGCGATATTTGCCTGCCGGATCAGCTAACGCAGGATCAAATAGGCGATACCACGAAATCATGTCACGATATAAATCATAGGGATTTGCAACTTTTCCATTGGGTAAGTGCAAAAGTTCGTGCGCTACTGTCTTGTAACGAAGCGCGTCGTCCTTGACTCCATAGCTTGGAGCTCCAGCTGGCCTGATGGATTTGAGTACACGCACGTGTAACCAAGGTTGCGGGTAATTCCTGTTTGGAAGCAGCTCTAGGGCGCCAGGTGAAGTTGCTAGAACGGGCGTGGTCTTCTGTGTTGTTCTCCCCAACACTTTAGCTAGCCCATGTGCCACCAAATTTTCAAAAGCATTATTACTTGGACTCGTACTTTCCGTGCCATACGCGATCCGCCGGTACGCGGCAGGCGCTCCGAAAACAGGCATTACTCCATGGATCACTCCAGCAATTCGGTCGGATATACGTTTTGCACACGCGCGTGCTACCAATCCTCCCATCGAGTGCGTGACGAGAATTACCCTGTCACAGCGGCGCTTTGCTTTCTTCCATGAATCCATAATGGAAACGATGCGTTGCTCTAAGCTTCGCGCCGAGATGTCACAATCATCCAGCCAGCAGTATCCGACGCAGTAGACCGGGAAATAGTGTTTGGCGTGCTTTTCGAGATGTGCCTCGGTCAGCGCTTCAAATTCCCGCAGCCCCCATTTGTGCGGATCACAGGCCATCACATCTTTCCAGTGCTTCCTGATCAAGCGCTTTTTATTTCGGTCATCGAACTCAAACGTCTGATTCAAACGCATCTGCAGGGCCAGGAGAAGGTTTCCGTACGAATCTGCATGCACTTCACCCCAGCCCCGTTCGCGCACCTCGCGCTCGCTCAGTCGATATCCATCATCCGTGTCGGGTACGATGACGGGCCCTGTATCGTCCACCTCCAAGGTGGCGGGGTCGAGTAGCAGTTGGCGGGCTTGTGGAGAAAAGCTGTCCCAATCGGCTGCGGCAAGCACCCCGTCACGCGTTCCGTTTGGTGGACGCCAAACCGGCTCACCGGGCCCCACCTCCCTGTTCCGCTCATCAGGCAGTCTGCCCAGGCGAGGCTTCCGTTTAGCCCGCAGATTAGTCCCCATGATGCCGGGAACAACGATGACTGGAATAACGGAATTCGGCGGCATCAGCCCAAGCCCACGGATCGTATAATCCGCAGAGGACATATACGAATCCACTCCCCAGCCGCCGTGCGGCAAAGGGACGAGCGAAGGCAAGGGCCTGGTCGGTTCACGCATGACGGTTCCCGACAGCTTAAATAGTCGACGGAAGAAGCTCGAATCGCACCGGCCCCAGCGTATCGCTCTGCACCAGCGCCGTGCGTCCTTCCTCGTCGCTGGTGCCCTGGATGGTTCTGCCATCGCTGAGGTGGGCAATGTAATTTTGATATGGAATCGGTTCCCGCGTTTGGAGATGGCGCAGGACAAGTCTTTCGTTTGTCTTCAACGTTGACTTGGCAAACTCAGGTTTGCTGGGGTCGCCGCCACCCGGTCCACCCCGGACAAGGCTGGTCGCCTTGATGGTGTGCTCGCCGGCACTCTCCTGCGTGATCGCGCCCTCTGTCCATTGCGTCTGCGCGCCCTGCGAGATGATACGGACCACCGGTGCCTCGATATGGATCGCTTCCGCCGAGATCAGGCTGATCTTGCCCGAGGATTTGAGCTCGACCTTGCCCTGGTGGGCCTCCAGCAGGATATTCCCCTGCCCCGCCACCAGCTTGACACCGAGCGCCTGGGCAAAAGCGCTGATTCCCCGCGCAGCGCGCAGGAAGATGTTCTTTCCTGCGGAGGTGCGCGCGTCCCCGCCACTCACCATGTCGAGCTGGGTTTCGGACCCGAGCGCGACATTGTCCTGGCTGGCCAGCATGATGCCCGCCGGGGCAGTCACGGCCACGATCGGCTCGGCGCCCTTTTCGCCCGGTGCCACGTTGGAGCCCTGGTCCCAGCGTCGCAGCTTGTCGGACAGGTCGGCCAGGCGCTGCGCGCTCGGCTCGTCCTCGGTGTGCTGTTCCGCCAGCTTGGCCACCTCGTCGGCGATGCTTTGCATTAACTCGGCCAGGCCGAGCAGGCCGGCGCGCGCCAGCTGCGCGCCCTCGGCGGCAGGGGCCGACTCTGCGCTCAAGAGCACGCCTTCCTTGCCGCGGATCGCCACGCTGTGGTCGCTGCGCAGCTCGGCGCCTTCGCCGCGCGGCGCGGCTGTGCCGTTGGCCTTGGGCTGCGTCAGCCAGCCGAGGTTCAATTCAGAGGCGCCATGGTCGCTGGCCAGCTGGGCGCTGATCTCGCCGCGGGTGTCGTCGAAGCGCAGCTGGTTGCCGCGCGCGCCGCCGATCTCACGGGTGCGGGTGCCCGACAGGTAGCGGTTTCCGGGCAAGCCGCCGGCCTTGCTGAACGCCGGCGGCTCGCCGCGCTGGTTGAAGACCTGCGACAGGACCACCGGTCGGTCCGGGTCGCCGCCGAGGAAGGCCACCAGCACTTCGCTGCCGACGCGCGGCAGCGACAGCGTGCCGCATTGCTGGTTGGCGCCTGGCCCGTTGCCGGCCCAGTTCGACGCCACCCGCACCCAGGCCGAATCGGCCGGCGTATCCGAGGCGCCGGCGCCGTGCGCATGCTTGTGGTCCGTGGTGCGCATGCCCGGGAAGCGGATCTTCACCCGTCCCAGCGCATCGCAATGCACTTCCTCGCCCGGCGGCCCGGTGACGATGGCGCTTTGCAGCTGCGGATGCGGCAGGTCGATGCGCGGATCGAAGGCCGGCACGAGCGCGATCCCGCGCCGCACGCAATCGAAGCGCATCCGCACCCGCACGCCGTCGCCGGCCACCGGATGTTCGTTCGGCGCCAGCATCGCATCAATCGGGGTGTATGGTCCCATCAGGCGGCGCACGCGCGCCGACAGGTCGGCCGGCAGGTTGTTCTCGGCTTCCATCCAGACGGCGGTCACGACGAAATCGCGCTCGCCTCCCGGATGGGTGTCGATCTCCGGGTGCCCGGCCAGGGTGAAGTATTCGCCCGCGCACAGGTCGCGCACGCTGCCTTCGCCATGGAAGCACTTGGTGTCGAATTCGTGCCGGTTCATGCGCACCTGGCCGAGCCGCCAGTGGTCCTCGACGTCGTTGCCGGCATGCGGGATCTCGACCAGGTAGTCGTCCAGGCTCGCCGCCAGCGCATTGCCGCTGCGGCCCTGGTCGGCCATGCTGCGCGCCGTGGTGCTCATGAACTGGGTGCCGGTGGGGTTGCGGTAGTCCCAGCTGTGGCGCGTGATGCTGCCGGGCTGCAGGCGCCGCGCGGCGCACCAGGAGACGATGGTATCGCGCTCCTCGGTGGCATCGATGCGGTGGTAGCGCACGCTGCCAGCGGCGCTGCGCGGCAGCGAGGCGGGATCGGAAAACAGCACCAGCGTGTGGACGGGCGTGTCGTCCGCGTCCTGGTCGGTACTGCCGGCGCGGGCGCGGCCCGGGCGGAAGGTCCAGGCGATGCCGCGGCGCTTGAGCAGGCGGCGCACGAAGGCGGCGTCGGATTCGTTGTACTGCATGGTCTGTTCGCGCGGCGGGTACAGGCGCATGTCGAACAGCGGGTCGAGTTCGTAGTCGAAGGCGCTGGCCATGACGCTGTTGGACTGGCGCCATTCGTCGAACAGGACCTGCACGATCTCGAGCTCGTTCTGGTAACGGAAGACGCGGCTGTTGACGCGCTTTTCCATGACGGCCAGGGCGTCGCGCAGCACCAGCTGGTAGACGGCCAGGCCGCCGTCGTGGTCGCCGGCGCGCGCCTCGGCGACGATGCCGCAGATGCTGCGCAGCTGGCCGCGGTCGGTGACCATCTGCAGTTCGGCGGGAAGTGCGATGAGTTCCTTGAGCGGGAGGCGCGGCGTGTCGGCGACGCAGGTGACGACGTATTCGAAACCGCCGCACACCGATTCCTGGCCCTGCACCCGCTGCGGCAGCAGCAGTTCGTCGGCCAGGTGGTCGGCATGGCCCAGGCGCAGCCGGATCGGCCGGTGGGCGGTGGTCAGCGACTTCTCGTGCCGTAGCACCCGCAGGAATTCGCTCGCGCTGTCCAAATCACTCTCCATCGTGGCTGTGCTGCAGTGGCAGCGAAGAGTGCATCTTGGCAGAACGGAACATGCGCAGCCTTGTCGTGCTTCAACGCTGCAAACGAACTAAACCTTATAGCCACTGTCGCGGGACGCCGCCAAGCATCCGGTGCTACCCACCGGCGCAAGTGCTGCTACTTCGGTAATTAGCTGTTTGTCCAGTGTCGGATTGGCTAGCCCGTTGTGCTGCCGGCCGGGAGCGGATAGTCGGCCAGCCGCGGAATCGCCGCCAGCGTGTTCCGGTGGACCGCTTCGCGTACCTCGTCCACGCCGATCCCGCGCAGCTCGGCAAGGGTGGCGCCGATGCCGGGCAGCTGGTCGGGCGTGTTGCGTCCCGGGTGGATCCAGGACGGCGCGATGTCCGGCGAATCGGTCTCCAGCACGATAGCCGCGAGGGGCAGCTCGGCCGCCAGGCGCCGGATCTGCAGCGCCCGGGTGAAGGTCATGGCACCGCCGAAGCCGAGGTGAAAGCCCAGGTCGATGAAGTTCTGCGCCTGCTGGAAGCTGCCGTTGAAGGCGTGGGCGATCCCGGCCGGAGGACGGATCTGGCGCAGGTGTTTCAATACCTGGTCCTGCGAGCGGCGCACGTGCAGCATCACGGGCAGGCCGAAATCGCGCGCGATGCGCAGCTGCTCGCGCAGGAAGCGCTCCTGCTTCTCGCGCATGGCGGGTTCGCACAGCATCGGGATGAAGAAATCCAGCCCGATTTCGCCGACGCCGACGAAGTTCGGATCCGTCATCGCCGCTTCCACCGCGCTGCGCAGCACCAGCAGGTCTTCATCCCGGGCCTGCGGCACGCAGATCGGGTGGATGCCCAGCGCATAGGTGACGTTCGGCGCCTGCGCGGCCAGCTCGGCCACGGCGCCGAAATTGCCGCGTTCGATCGCCATCGCGACGATCATCGACACGCCTGTCTGAGCCGCCTGCGCCGCGACGTCCAGCGACTGCCGGCCGAATTCATGCGCGTCGAGGTGGCAGTGGGTGTCGATCCACATGTTCAGCTTTCCACCGACTGCAGCCCGTGCTCGGTCAGCCGGAACACGCGATCGCAGCGGCGCGCCAGCTCCATGTCGTGGGTGACGATCACAAAAGCCGTGCCGAGGGTGCGCGAGAGTTCCAGCATCAAATCGAAGATCGACTGGGCGGTGCTGTGGTCGAGGTTCCCGGTCGGTTCGTCCGCCAGCACGCAGGCCGGTTCGGTCACCAGCGCACGCGCCAGGGCCACGCGCTGGCGCTCGCCGCCGGACAGCTCGCCGGGGCGGTGCACCACGCGCTTGCCCAGGCCCACGCGCCCGAGGATCGCCTCAGCCTTCCGCAATGCCGGCTCGCGCGCTTCGCGCCGGATCATCAGGGGCATCAGGACGTTGTCGAGGGCCGAGAATTCCGGCAGCAGGTGGTGGAACTGGTAGACGAAGCCGAGCGAGGAGTTGCGCAGCTCGCCCCGGCGGGTCTCGGACAGGGTAGCGAAATCCTCGCCCAGCAGGGTGACCGAGCCGGTCGACGGGGTGTCGAGCCCGCCCAGCAGGTGTAGCAGCGTCGACTTGCCGGAGCCGGAAGCGCCGACGATGGCTACGCGCTCGCCGCGGTAGATGGCGAAATCGATCCCGTCCAGGACCTTGACCGTGTAGTCGCCCTGCTTGAAGGTCTTGCCCAGGCCGCGGCAGGACAGGACAGGGGTAGTTGACGTATTTGGGTAATCATTCATAACGCAGCGCCTCCGCAGGTTTTACGCGCGACGCCGACCAGCTCGGGTACAGGGTCGCAGCAAACGCCAGCAGCACGGATACGCCGCCGATCTTGAAAACGTCCGGCCAGCGCAGGTCGGAGGGCACCGCGCTGATCAGGTAAATATCTTTCGACAAGAACTGCACTCCCAGCAAACCTTCGATAAACGGGACGATGACGTCGATGTTCAGGGCCACCAGCACGCCGCCGCCGACACCCAGCACGGTGCCGATGATGCCGACCAGCGCGCCCTGCACCATGAAAATCTTCATGATCGAGCGCGGCGAGGCGCCCAGGGTACGCAGGATCGCGATGTCGGCCTGCTTGTCGGTCACCGTCATCACCAGGGTGGACACCAGGTTGAAGGCGGCCACCGCGATGATCAGGGTGAGGATGATGAACATCATCTTCTTCTCGGTCTGTACGGCGGCGAACCAGTTGGCGTTGAGCTTGGACCAGTCGCGCATTTCCAGGTCGCCCGGCATGGATTTCTTGAGTTCCTCGGCCACGCCAGGTGCCTGGTGCATGTCGGCGATGCGCAGGCGCAGGCCCATCGGGGCCGGCAGGCGCTCCATGCGCTGTGCATCCTCGACGTGGATGAAGGAGAGCGCCGCGTCGAAGTCCATATGGCCGGCCTCGAAAATGCCGGAGACGGTGAAGCTGCGGCTGCGCGGCAGCAGGCCGGCCGGGGTGATCTGGCCCTGCGCCAGCAGCATGGTGACCTTGTCGCCGATGCCGACGTTCAGCGCGCGTGCCAGCGCGTAGCCCAGCACGATGTTGTAGGCGCCGGGCTTGAGCGAATCGAGGCTGCCCTGGTTGACCTGCTTGGCGACGTCGGACACCTTAGGTTCTTCCGAGGGCAGCACGCCGCGGATGATCGAGGGGCGCATCACGCCCTGGCCTTCCAGCAGGCCCTGGGTCTCGACGAAAGGCGCGACGCCGCGCACCGCCGGGTTCTTCAGCGCTTCCTGCCCGGCCGCGCGCCAGTCCGGCATGCTGCCGCTCCGGTCGAACACCTCGATATGGGCCAGCACCGACAGCATGCGGTCGGTGACTTCCTTCTGGAAGCCGTTCATCACCGACAGCACGATGATCAGGGCGGCCACGCCCAGCGCGATGCCGGACACGGAGATCAGGGAGATGAAGGAAATGAAGCTGTTGCGGCCGCTGCGCTTGCCGGCGCGCGTGTAGCGCAGGCCGACCAGCCATTCGTACGGCAGGTTCTGGGTGAGTCTCATGGTCTGGGTCGTTGTTGCGAGGCCGCAGTGTGCCACAGGAGGCACACAGGTGGCCAGATTGTCATCGTCAAGCGAGGCATCCTCATTCGTAGCGGAGCGCCTCGGCCGGTTTCACGCGCGCCGCCGACCAGCTCGGGTACAGGGTCGCGAGGAAGGCCAGCAGCACGGCCACGCCGCCGATCCAGCCGACGTCGCCCCAGCGCAGCTGCGAGGGGATCTCGCTGATCAGGTAGACCTCCTGCGACAGGAACTGCACCTTGAACAGCCGCTCGATGAAGGGCACGATGACGTCGATGTTCATGGCCACCGCCACGCCCAGGCTCACGCCCAGCACGGCGCCGAGCACGCCGACCAGGGTGCCCTGCACCATGAAGATGGTCATGACCGAGCGCGGCGAGGCGCCCAGCGTGCGCAGGATGGCAATGTCGGACTGCTTGTCGCGCACCGTCATCACCAGGGTGGACACCAGGTTGAAGGCCGCCACCGCCACGATCATGGTGAGGATGATGAACATCATGCGCTTCTGCGATTCCACGGCCGCAAACCAGATCGCGTTGACCTTGGACCAGTCGCGGATGAACAGCTCGCCCGACATGCTGCCCTGCAGTTCGCTCGCCACGCGCGGCGCCTGCTGCATGTCGGCCAGGCGCAGGCGGATGCCCGCGGGTGCGGAGACGCCCGCCAGCGCCTCGGCGTCCGCGATGCTGGCAAAGGCCAGCGAGGAATCGAATTCGAAGTGGCCGGCTTCAAAAATGCCGCTCACGGTCAGCGGCCGGGTGCGCGGCAGCGCGCCACCCTGGGCCGCGCCTTGCGCCTGCGCCGGGGAGGAGGCCATCAGCAGCGTCACCCGGTCGCCCACGCCGACGTCGAGCGACTTGGCCAGTGCCCGGCCGATGATCACGTTGAACGAGCCCGGCTGCAAGCTGTCGAAGCGCCCTTCGCGCATGTGCTTTGACACGTCCGACACCTTCAATTCCTGCGCCGGGTCGATGCCGCGCAGCAGCACCGGTTTCATCACGCCGTCGCTCAGCAGCATGGCCTGGGTTTCGGCGAAGGGCGCGGCGGCGCGCACTTCCGGGTTGCGCAGCGCTTCCTGGATCGAGGTGCGCCAGCCCGGCATCTCGCCGCGCGCGTCGAACACCTCGACGTGGGCCAGCACCGACAGCATGCGCGCGGTCACCTCCTTCTGGAAGCCGTTCATCACCGACAGCACGACGATCAGCGCGGCCACGCCGAGCGCGATGCCGGCCACCGAGGCCATCGAGATGAAGGAAATGAAGCTGTTGCGCCCGCTGCGCTTGCCGGCGCGGGTGTAGCGCAGGCCGACCTGCCATTCGTAGGGCAGCTTGTGGGTGATGCTCATGAAATCGCTTAATGTGCGTTATTGGTTTGCCAACCCGAGAGTTTGCCAGACATCGGACTTTTATGGCGCAAAAGAAAGCATCGCACGTGCGGCGAGGGCGGGACGTGGCCGCTGCACGACCGTTCGCTGGAAGCGTATTTGCCCTAAAATAGCGGTATGTCGCACATTACGCTTGTCCTGCCCCACCTGCTGCCGCTCCCCGAATTCGCGCCCGACCTGGTCCGTGCCCTGCAGACCCCGGCGCTGGCCGCCCTGCTGTCCCGTACCAGCGGCCATGAACGCAAGGCTGCCCCCGATACCGCACGCGCCCTGCCGCACGAACAGTGGCTGGCGCGGACGCTCGGCCTGTCGAAGGATGGCCTGCCGGCTTTCGCCGCCGCCGCCATGCGCGGCTTCGGCCTCGATCCGGCGGATGGCACCTGGTATATCGTCAACCCGGCGCATATCCAGATCGCGCGCAGCCATTCGATGATGGCCGACCTGCGCCATCTAGGCTTAAGCGAGATTGACAGCCGCGCCCTGTACGAGGCCGCGCGTCCGCTGTGCGAGGAGATCGGTCATCCGCTGCTGTACGGCGACGCCCAGACCTGGTTCCTGCGCGCCGACGACTGGACCGGCATCGAGGCCGCCACCCCGGACACGGTGGTGGGCATGGACCTGAGCGACTTCGTCCCGCGCGGGAAGCAGGCCCTGCCCCTGCGCCGGCTGCAGAACGAAGTGCAGATGCTGTGGCATACCCATCCGGTAAACGCCGCACGCGAGGCGCGCCGCCTGCCTGGCGTGAATTCCTTCTGGCTGTGGGGCGCCGCCAGCGATGCGCCGCGCGCCGCGGGCCGGTTGGCCAGCATCGGCGTGCCCGGATGGGTGCGCGGCCTGTCCAGCGAAGCCCTCGCATCGCTCGACGGCCTGGACGGTGCGCTGGCGCAGGACGGCCTGCTGGTCGTCGGCATTCTCGCGGACGCCGCCATCGCCTCCGACTGGGGCACCTGGGTGCAGCAGGTACAGCACCTGGAAGAAAAACTGTTCGCGCCGCTGCATGCGGCGCTGGTGCAGGGCCGCGTGAAACAGCTCAAGCTTGTCCTGAGCAACCGCGAGACCCTTGCCGAATTCACCACGACCGCGATGGCCCAGCGCAAATTCTGGCGCCGGCCGACCTTGGCCCGACTTAGTTGAGCATACTTTGAGCATCACGACACGCATCACCACCCGTCCCTGCCCCTTCCGCACCTCCGAAATGCTGCGCCAGGGCGGGGTTCACCCGGTCCTGGCGCGCATCTATGCGGCGCGTGGCCTGCTCGACGCACGTGAGCTGTCCAGCGAGCTGGCGGCGCTGGTGCCGCCCGGGGCCTTGCGTCACATCGACGCCGCCGCCGTGTTCCTGGCCGACTCGATCGCTGCGACCAAGCGCATGACCATCGTCGCCGACTACGACTGCGACGGCGCCACCGCCTGCGCGGTCGCCCTGCGCGGCCTGCGCATGATGGGCGCCACGGTCGACTACATCGTCCCGAACCGCTTCGAGTACGGCTACGGCCTGACGCCGGAGATCGTCGAACTCACCGCACGCGAAAAGTCGCCCGACATCATCATCACGGTCGACAACGGTATCGCCAGCATCGATGGGGTGTTGGAAGCGAACCGGCGCGGCATCGAAGTCGTGGTCACCGACCACCACCTGCCGGGCGACGCACTGCCGCCGGCGCGCGTGATCGTCAACCCGAACCAGCCCGAGTGCGGCTTCCCCAGCAAGCACCTGGCCGGCGTCGGCGTGGTGTTCTATGTGCTGCTGGCGCTGCGCGCCGAGTTGCGCCGCCGCGGGGTGTTCGACGCCCAGACCCAGCCCAAGCTCGACAGCCTGCTCGACCTGGTGGCGCTGGGCACGGTGGCCGACGTGGTCAGGCTGGACGCCAATAACCGCATCCTGGTGGCGCAGGGCATCAAGCGCATGCGCGCGGGCCGCATGCATGCCGGCGTGGCCGCCCTGTTCCGGGTGGCGGGCCGCGAAGCGCGCTGCGCCTCGCCGTTCGACCTCGGCTTCGCGCTGGGCCCGCGCCTGAACGCCGCCGGCCGGCTGGAAGACATGTCGCTCGGAATCGAGTGCCTGGTGACCGACGACGTCGGCCGCGCCTGGGCCATCGCCCAGCAGCTCAACGAGATCAACCTCAAGCGCCGCGAGATCGAGGCCGAGATGCAGGACACCGCCCTGCTCCACCTGGACAGCTTCGAGCCTTCGGGCTCGAGCACGATCAGCGTGTTCGACGAAGGCTGGCACCAGGGCGTGATCGGCATCGTCGCCTCGCGCCTGAAGGAAAAGTTCTACCGACCGACGATTACCTTCGCCCCTGCGGGCGACGGCTGGATCAAGGGATCGGGCCGTTCGATCCCGGGCTTCCACCTGCGCGACGCGCTCGACCTGGTGTCCAAGCGCGTACCGGGGCTCATCGACAAGTTCGGCGGCCACGCGATGGCGGCCGGCCTGTCCATCCGCGGCGAGCACTTCGACAGCTTCCAGCAGGCCTTCGAGGCGGTCGGCAAGGCCTGGCTGACCGAAGCGCAGCTGGAACGCATCATCGAGACCGACGGCCCGCTCGAGGACGAGTTCTACTGCACCCAGTTCATCGAGGAGATGGACGGCCAGGTCTGGGGCCAGGGCTTCGCCCCGCCGGTATTCTGCGACGAGTTCCGCGTGGTGAGCCAGCGCATCCTGAAGGAGCGCCACCTCAAGCTGTTGCTGGAGAAGAACGGCCGGCGCTATGACGCGATCTGGTTCGGGCATGCCGACAGCCTGCCGGAGCGGGCGCGGGTGGCGTTCAGGCTGGATGCGAACGAGTACAACGGCGTGACCAAGGTGCAGTTGCTGGTGGAGCACGCGGAGCCGGCATGACCCCCGGTGTTATTTTTTGGCGGGCGGCGGCCCGAAATCCGAGCCGCGGTCGAACACCACTTCCCACTGCCCCGGCGCCCTCAGGCGCCAGATCGAATTGAAGCGCCCGATGCGCTGCCCGGCCGCGTTGTAGATCGGCCCGCCGCTATAGGCGAGCGTGCCTGATGCCACCACCTCCACCTCTTCCGGCTCCCAGGAAAACGGCGCCTGCGGCTTGTCGTAATACTGGCGCCAGCCCCTGGCGATCGCCCCCTTGCCGCGCAGCGGCCCCTCGGCGCTGAAAAAGATCGCCTCGTCCGCAATAAAACGCTTGAAGGCGTCGAAATCACGCGCTTTCATGGTGGCCGCGAATCCGCGTTCCGCTTCCATGACCTGGCGCTTCAGGTCGATATTCGAATCGCGGGCATTGCCGGCGGCTGCAGCCAGCATCAGGCATGCAGCAAGAAGAGAAAGCGAACGCAGGCGCATCTGGGGTTGTCTCCTGATCTGTGTACGGGCTTTTATTAAGCTTTTTTCTATACAGCAAGATCAATAATTCTGTCACGGTCGCGCAAAGCTTACAACCAGCAGTTGCAATCGGTCCGAAATTGGAGTATAACGAGTCCAATTACGGAGAATTACGATGAGCCTAGCCTACTCCTACCCGAAAAGCCGTTTCGAACCGGCAGTACTGGTCGACCTGAATTCACGGGCCGAACGCGAGCGCCTGTCGCGCTCGGCGTTGATGGGCTTCTTCAAGCTGGCGGCGAGCTGGCAGGTGCGCGACGACGATGCGCGCGAGCTGCTCGGCGGCCTGTCCTCGTCCTCCTATTACGACTGGAAGAAGAATCCGGACCGGGTGCTCGAGGTCGACCGCATCACCCGCATCTCCTACCTGCTCGGCATCTACAAGGCCCTGCACATCCTGTACGGCGACAAGCTCGCCGACGAATGGGTCCACCTGCCCAATACCAACCCGGTGTTCGCCGGCCGTAGCCCGTTGGCCTACATGCTGGCCGGCGGCCTGATCGCCATGCAGACGGTGCGCAAGCTGCTGGACGCCCGCCGCGGAGGTCTCTGACCTTGCCGCTGCACAAAATTACCCAGCTGCGCCAGTACGATACCTGCCGCCTGATCCCGTCCCGCTTCGCCGACGTCGAGGATTCCGTGCTGGCGCCGCTGGCCGAGAACGACGCCGTCCTGCGCGATTTGTTCGACCTCGACAACGCCACCAACGAGCGCCTGCGTGGCGAGTCCGGCCTGCTGCCGGGAATCGGGATGGACGAACTGGTGTTCGGCCTGCCGAACTTCCGCATCATCAATGCGGCCTTCACCTACGCCCGCCCGGAAGGCAGCCGCTTCAACGACGGCGAGCGCGGCGCCTGGTATTGCGCCTTCGCGGCCGAGACGGCGCTCAGCGAAGTCATCTTCCACAAGACGGTCGAGTATGCCGAGATCGATCGTTTCGACGACAGCGTCAGCTACCAGATGCTGCTGGCCGACTTCAGCGCCGGCTTCCACGACCTGCGCGGCATCGAGGCATATAAAGCCTGCCTGGATCCGGACAGCTATATCGCCTCGCAGGCGCTGGCGGCCGAGCTGATGGAGCAGGGTTCGATGGGCGTCATCTACCCGAGCGTGCGCCATCCGGGCGGCACCAACCTCGCCTGCTTTCGCCCCGCACTGGTGGGCAATGTGCGCAAGGCGCAGACCTATCGGTTAACATGGGCGGGCTCGCCGCAACCGGCGGTCGAGATCACCTAGTTTTTGAATGCGTATGAAGATCAATCCCGAAAAAGACACCGAACTACACGACAAGATCAACCGCGAAACCGGCCGCGTCAAATGGAGCGAGCTGGAACGCCATTTCGCCAGCGGCTCGGTGATCTACGTGAGCGAGGAACTGGACCTGATCGAGGTCGCGCTACGCGTGGCACACGACGACAAGGCGAGTGTCATGAAATGGATGACTGCGGGCACGGTAGCCAAGGTCAGCGACCTGCAGGCGCAGACCTGGACCGCGGCGGATGCGACGCTGTGGGCCTCGGTAGTGAGCCCGTTCGTGCTGGTGCAGCCGGAGAAGAAGCAGCTGCATTGAACCGGAAAGCGCTTCCCTAGCGCTTCCCCTCGGCGCGGTGCGTGAGCGCATGCGCCGCCCGCCGGAAATATTGCCCCGCCTTCTCCGGATCCTTCTCCATCATCCCGAGCTGCTGCCACGCTTCCGGATAATCCAGCTGCGTGGCCTCATGCAGCCAGCGCCGGGCGGCGGCCTCGTCCTTCGGCACGCCATCCCCTTCGAGCAGGATGTTCGCCAGCAGGAACATCGCTTCCGGCATCCCGCGCGCGGCCGCCACGCCCAGCCAGTGCGCGGCGAGCGCCGCATCGCCGCCGTCGCGGTACATCATCCCGCGGCGCAGGGCGATATCGGCCTCGTCGCCATGCTGGGCCATGGCCGGCTGGACCAGCATCGATGCGGCCAGGACCGCGAGGATCAAACGCTTCATTTCGACAGGTCGATCGCGTACAGCGCCGTGCCCTTGCCGCGGCCGTCATCGTCCGCGATCTGGGTCACGTTGTGCAGGCCGGCCTCGCGGGCCAGATGGAGCATGCCCGGCGCCGACGAGAACACCACGCGCCCCGCCGTCTTCACGGGCGTGAAGCGCCAGCTGCGCGCCGATGCATGGGTTGCGCGCGTCAGCGTCTTCGCCGCGCGCACGTAGGCGATCAGGAGGTCGCGGTTGTTGTCGGGCGAAGCGATCACGGTCTTGCTGCCGTCCAGGCCCGGGAAGTGGCCGCCGCCGCTAGCGCGGTAGTTGTTGGTCGCAACCAGGAACTCCTGCTCCGCCGCCACCGGCTTGCCGCGCCAGAACAGGTTGCGGATGCGCTCGCCCGGCGCGCGCGTCACGTCGATCTCATACGAGACGTCCGGCGAGGTCAGGGCATCGAAGTTGTAGCTCGGCACAGCCAGGTTGACCAGCGCCTGCGGCTCGGGCTTGGCCGGGTCGATGGTCTGGAAGCGCTGCGCCGCCTTTTCCAGCCAGGCCTTGAGCCCCGCGCCGTTCACCTTCACCGCGTACAGCGAATTCGGGTACAGGTAGAGGTCGGCGGCATTGTTCAGGGCCAGGTCGCCGGCCTTGACGTCGGTGTAGTCGGCCGGGCCGGCCACGCCGCTCTTGAAGGGCGCCGTCACCGACAGCACCGGCAGGTCCTTGTACTGCGGCAGGCTGGCGGCCACGTACCTCAGCACGTACTCGGTCTGCGCCTGGTTGACGACCTGCAGCGCCGAGATGTCGCCCACGTCGGCGAAATAGCTCGACATGCGGAAGGCGGTCGAGCCGACCGGCGTCTTCACGTAGCGGATGGTCGCTTCGTGCTCCTCGTTCACCAGGGCCATGACGGCCGGATCGGCCTCGACGTAGCTCTTGCTACCAGTCTGCGCGGCGCGCGCTTCGACCCGCGTCTTGTCCTTCTCGACGATCCAGCGCTTGCCGTCGTGCTTCAGGTGCAGGCCGATGACGCCGAGGTGCTTGCCCCACAAGTTGGCCATCACGGTCGGCACGCCGTGCACCAGGCCCCTGGCCTTGTCCACGCCCGGCAGGTTGAACTGCGGCACGGTGCTGTCGGCACTCGGGAACAGCTGGTGCGAGTGGCCCAGCAGCATGGCATCGATGCCTTCCACCTTGGCCAGGTGCCAGTTGGCGTTCTCCATCGTCGGGCTGTACGGACTGGCGTCCAGGCCGCCGTGCGAGATCGCGATGACCAGGTCGGCGCCCTTCCTGCGCATCTCGGGCACGTACTTCTGCGCGGCCTCGAGCACGCCGGTGGTGTGCACGCGGCCCTCGAGCCAGCGGCGGTCCCACTCCATGATGGTCGGCGGGGTGAAGCTGATGATGCCGACCCGCACGATCGCCTTGACCGGCTTGCCCCTGGCGTCGAGCGCGCTGACTTCCTTGTCGACGATCGCGTAGGGGCTGAACAGCGGCTGCCCCGTCCTGGCGCTGTAGACGTTCGCCAGCACCATCGGGAAGGCCGGGCCGGCGCAGCGTTTGGGCTGGTCGACGCCGTCCACCTGGAAGCGGGTGCCGGTCACCTGGCTCAGAAAAGGCAGACCGTAGTTGAATTCGTGGTTGCCCACCCCCGCGCCATCGTACTTCAGCGCGTTCATGATCTTGTAGATGCCCAGGGTTTCGTCGCAGCGCAGCGGCTTGACTTGCGCCTGGTAGTCGGCCAGCGCCGTGCCCTGGATGGTGTCGCCATTGTCGAGCAGGAAGGTGTTCGGGAATTCCTTGCGCGCCTGGTGGATCAGCGTGGCGGTGCGGTCGAGGCCGTGCGACGGCTCGGGCGCCAGCTTGTAGTAGTCGTAGCCGACCAGGTTCGAATGCAGGTCGGTCGTCTCCAGCACGGCCAGCAGGGCGGTGGTGCCGGCGGCGGGCGCCTTGGCTGCCGCGGCTGCAAGCACGGGAAGGCTGAGGAGCGCCGGGGCGAGCGCGATGCAAATTTGGTAACGCAAGTGGATGGCCATGGGGGTGTGCGGTGATCGGAACCGGGGGATGATATGCCAGCACCATGCTTGGTAGCAAGCAAGGCCAATCGTGCCCGCCGGCCCGATGCCGTCCTGGGGTATAATCGAAGGTTCGATTCAACGCCAGTTTAACCCCCTTAGAAGACTACCAAGACCATGGAAGCTGAACGCATCAACGCCATCTCCGCCCTGCTGAACGACCTGACCAGCCGTGAAGCCGAACTTCGGAGGTATCTTTGACTTCGATCGCAAGTCAGAGAAACTAGAACAGGTCAACCAGGAACTCGAAGACCCGTCCGTCTGGAATGACCAGAAGCGGGCCCAGGACCTCGGCAAGGAAAAGAAGGCGCTGGAAGGCGTCGTGCTGACGCTCGAGAAGGCGCGCAACGACCTGACCGACGCTGCCGACCTGTTCGAGATGGCGAAGGAAGAAGGCGACCACGGCACCCTGGAATCGATCGGCGGCGATGCCGAAGAGATCCAGAAAATCATCGAGGCGATGGAATTCCGCCGCATGTTCAGCAATCCGATGGACCACGCCAACTGCTTCATCGACATCCAGGCCGGCGCCGGCGGCACCGAAGCCCAGGACTGGGCCTCGATGCTGCTGCGCCAGTACCTGCGCTACTGCGAACGCAAGGGCTTCAAGGCCGAGATCCTGGAACAGTCCGAGGGTGAAGTCGCGGGCATCAAGACCGCCACCATCAAGGTCGACGGCGAGTACGCCTATGGCCACCTGCGCACCGAGACCGGCGTGCACCGCCTGGTGCGCAAGTCGCCGTTCGACTCGGCCAACGGCCGCCATACCTCGTTCACCTCGCTGTTCGTGTACCCGGAAGTCGACGACTCGATCGAAATCGAGATCAACCCGGCCGACGTGCGCATCGACACCTACCGCGCATCCGGCGCGGGTGGCCAGCACATCAACAAGACCGACTCCGCGGTGCGCCTGACGCACGCCCCGTCGGGCATCGTGGTGCAGTGCCAGAACGACCGCTCGCAGCACCGCAACAAAGCCGAAGCCTGGGACATGCTGCGCGCCAAGCTGTACGAACTCGAACTGCGCAACCGCATGAGCGAGCAGCAGAAGCTGGAAGACTCCAAGACCGACGTCGGCTGGGGCCACCAGATCCGCTCCTACGTGCTGGACCAGTCGCGCATCAAGGACCTGCGTACCGGTTTCGAAACCGGCAACACCAAGAACGTGCTGGACGGCGACCTGGACGACTTCATCTCCGCCTCCCTCAAGCAGGGCGTGTAATCGATGACGACCGCACCACGCGCCTTCGTGTTCGACATGGACGGCACCATCGTCGACAACATGGCCTTCCACACCGACTCGTGGCTGCGCTTCTTCGCGCTGCGCGGCCAGGCCCTCGATGCGGATGAATTCTTCCGTGCGACGGCCGGCCGCCAGGGCCGCGAAATCATGCGCAGCTACCTGGGCGAGCACCTGACGGACGATGAACTCGCCCTGCTCGACCACGAGAAGGAATCGCTCTACCGCGAACTGTACGCGCCGCACCGCAAGGCGGTGGACGGCTTCGACGCGCTGATTGCACTGGCCAAGGCAAACGGTGTCAAGCTGGCCGTGGGTACCGCGGCGCCGCCGGCCAACGTCGAGTTCACGCTCGACGGCCTGGATTTGCGCCGCCATTTCGACGCCATCGTCGGCGCCACCGACGTGGCGCGCGGCAAGCCGCACCCGGACGTGTTCCTGAAAGCGGCCGAGCTGTGCGGCGTAACGCCCGAGAACTGCATCGTGTTCGAAGACGCGCCACTGGGCGTGGAAGCTGCGCGCCGCGCGGGCATGCGCTGCATCGTCCTGACGACCACCCTGCCCGCCTCCAGCTTCGCCGGCTTCGGCAACGTCATCGCCATCGTACGCGACTTCACCGAACTGCGGGCCGAACTGCTGTTCGCCTGACAACCCAATAAGAACGACCTATCCAATCATGACTACGGAAAACCAAGACCAGTCGCCTGTCGTGGCGCACGACGAAAACAAGATCATCGCCGAGCGCCGCGCCAAGCTGGCCGCGCTGCGCCAGCAGGGCAACCCATTCCCGAACGACTTCGTCCCGCAGGACAAGGCCGCCGACCTGGTCGAGACCTACAACGGCAAGACCCGCGAAGAGCTGGAAGCCGAGCCGGTCAATGTGGTGCTGGCCGGCCGCATGATGCTGCGCCGTGAAGCCGGCAAGAAGGCCGCGTTCGCGACCCTGCAGGACAGCTCGGGCCCGTCGGCCAGCGGCCGCATCCAGATCTACATCACTGTGGATTCCGCCGGCGAAGAGGCGATGGAAGCCCTGCGCAGCTACGACCTGGGCGACATCCTGGGCGTGGAAGGCACCCTGTTCAAGACCAAGGTCGAGGAGCTGACCATCAAGGTCACGAAGCTGCGCCTAATCTCCAAGGCCCTGCGCCCGCTGCCGGACAAGTTCCACGGCCTGGCCGACCAGGAGACCAAGTACCGCCAGCGCTACGTCGACCTGATCATGAACGAAGAGACGCGCCGCACCTTCAAGGCGCGTACCGCCGCCATGTCGTCGATGCGCCGCTTCATGGAAAAGAACGGCTTCATGGAAGTCGAGACCCCGATGCTGCACCCGATCCCGGGCGGCGCGGCGGCCAAGCCTTTCATCACCCACCACAACGCGCTCGACATGGAAATGTACCTGCGCATCGCGCCGGAACTCTACCTGAAGCGCCTGGTCGTGGGGGGGTTCGACCGCGTGTTCGAGATCAACCGCAACTTCCGCAACGAAGGCGTGTCGGTCCGCCACAATCCGGAATTCACGATGATGGAATTCTATGCGGCCTACACCGACTACAAGTGGATCATGGACTTCACCGAGCAGGTGATCCGCCAGGCCGCGATCGATTCGAACGGCAGCGCCGTGCTGACCTATGGCGGCCGCGAGTTGGACCTGTCCAAGCCCTTCCAGCGCCTGACCATCGTGGAAGCGATCGACAAGTACGCACCGGGCTACACCCAGGAGCAGCTGAACTCGATGGACTTCCTGAAGCAGGAACTCCTGAAGTTCGGCGTCAAACCTTTCGCCACCTCCGGCCTGGGCGCGCTGCAGCTGGCGCTGTTCGAAGAAACCGCCGAAGCCCTGCTGTGGGAACCGACCTTCATCATCGACTATCCGGTCGAAGTGTCGCCGCTGGCGCGCGCCTCGGACAGCCGTGAGGGCATCACCGAGCGCTTCGAGCTGTTCATGGTGGGCCGCGAGATCGCCAACGGTTTCTCGGAGCTGAACGATCCGGAAGACCAGGCCGCGCGCTTCCTGTCGCAGGTGGCCGCCAAGGATGCGGGCGACGACGAGGCGATGTTCTACGACGCCGACTACATCCGCGCGCTGGAATACGGCATGCCGCCGGCCGGCGGCTGCGGCATCGGCATCGACCGCCTGATGATGCTGATCACCGACTCGCCGAACATTCGCGACGTGCTGCTGTTCCCGCACCTGCGCAAGGAAGACTGAGCGTTCGACTAGCGCGTTAAAAAAGGCGGCCTGCGCAAGCAGGGCCGCCTTTTTTTTCGATGTACGCCGCTTACTGGACGATCGTGTAGCAAGGCGTATACGCCTTGCCCGGCAGTTTCATCCGGCTATGCTCCACGAACGATGCCAGCAGCGCATCCATCGGCTCCATGATCGCGCTCTCGCCCTGGATCTCGTATTTGCCGTGCTGTTCGATCGCGCGGATGCCCTCTTCCTTCACGTTGCCGGCAACGATGCCCGAAAACGCCCGGCGCAGGTTTGCCGCCAGCAGGTGCGATTCCTGGGCGCGGTGCAGCTTCAGGTTGCGCATGTTCTCGTGGGTCGGACGGAACGGCTTCTGGAATTCCGGATCGATCTTGAGGCGCCAGTTGAAGTAATACGCGTCGCTGTGCGCCTTGCGGAATTCGCGCACCTTCTGGATGCCGGCGTACATTTCCTTCGCTACTGCGTCCGGATCGTCGATGATGATCTTGTAGCGCTTCTGCGCCGCTTCGCCGAGCGTCAGCCCGATGAAATGGTCGATCTGCTCGAAATACGCGCCCGCCGTCGCCGGGCCGGTAAAGATCAGCGGGAACGGCACTTCCTCGTTTTCCGGGTGCAGCAGGATACCCAGGATATACAGGATTTCCTCGGCGGTGCCGGCGCCGCCCGGGAACACGATGATGCCGTGGCCGGTGCGCACAAACGCCTCGAGGCGCTTCTCGATGTCCGGCATGATGACCAGGTCGCTGACGATCGGGTTCGGCGATTCGGCCGCGATGATGCCCGGCTCCGAAATGCCGAGGTATCGCCCGCTGCGGATGCGCTGCTTCGAGTGGCCGATGGCGGCGCCCTTCATCGGGCCTTTCATGGCGCCCGGGCCGCAGCCGGTACAGATATCCAGCTCGCGCAGGCCGAGCGCATAGCCGACCTCTTTCGTATAGGTGTACTCGACGCGGTTGATCGAATGTCCGCCCCAGCACACCACCAGGTTCGGACTGCGCTGCGGCTGCAGCACATTGGCATTGCGCAGGATGTGGAATACCGCGTCGGTAATGCCTTCAGGGCGGTTCAGGTCGAATTTGGGATTGGAGGTGATATCGAAATGGACATAGACGATATCGCGCAGCACCGAGAACAGGTGCTCGTGGATACCGCGAATCATCTTGCCGTCGACGAAGGCGTGCGCGGGCGCACTGCGGATGTCGAGCTTGATGCCGCGCTCGCGCTGGAGAATGCTGATCTCGAAATCGCGGTAGCGTTCGAGCAGCTCCTTGCCGTCATCGATCGAGCTGCCGGTATTTAATACGGCCAGTGCGCACTTTCTGAATATGTCATACAGGCCGCTCTTGCTGGTGTCGAGCAGCTTGGCGACTTCGGCTTTCGACAGGACTTCGAGGCGGCCTTCCGGAGAGATGAGAACATCGACAACATCTTGGGTCATGGTTTTGTTTTCCCTTTCAATCGGTAATACGGATTGGCCTGTTTGCCAATATACGCCAAAGTGCAACACTTTGCGCCCCGATTGAGGGCATTCCATGACGTGGCGCGCACTGCGGGGGAGCGTGTTTACCACAAGCCGAAAAAGTTCGCTTGTGATGAGGGATTTACACTAAAATGCGTGCCTATTGGAATTTCCGGCATACAGATATTCCACCAAAAAAATCGTCGTTACATATAACTATTTCGGGAGGAACCGCATGAGCGGTGCAGCTACTTCAGCCAAGGGACCGATCCCAGAATTCAAGCAGATCATGGGCCATCCAGCTCCATTGTGGATGCTCTTCATGACCGAATTCTGGGAACGCTTCGCGTTCTACGGCATTCGTTGGGCCCTGGTGCTCTACATCGTCGCCCAGTTCTATGAAGGCAACGCCGTCGGCCAGGCCGACGCCAACCTGACCTACGGTTCCTACCTCGCGCTGGTGTACGCCGGCGCCGTGTTCGGCGGCTACATCGCCGACCGCGTGATCGGCTACCAGCGCTCGATCCTGGTCGGCGCCATCTTCATGGCGGCCGGCCTGTTCATGATCGCCATCCCGAACCCGGACGTCTTCAAGCTCGGCCTGGCCACCATCATCGTCGGCAATGGCATGTTCAAGCCGAACATCTCGGCCATGGTGGGCCAGCTGTACACGCTGAACGACACCCGCCGCGACTCCGGCTTCACCATCTTCTACATGGGCATCAACGCCGGCGCCTTCCTCTCGCCGATCCTGACCCAGCAACTGGCCCAGAACGTCTTCAACACCGGCGACACCCCGGCCTACAAGATCGTGTTCATCGCCTCGGGCATCGGCATGCTGATCTCGCTGTTCTGGTTCTACATGGGCCGCAAGCAGCTCAAGGGCATCGGCGCGCCTAGCGGCGAACTGGCCAGCCCGAAGCGCCTGATCGGCGTCATCGTCGGCTCGATCGTCGTGATCCCGGGCGTCTACCTGCTGCTGCAGGCCGGCGCCGCCAACCTGCAGATCGTGCTGTCGGTGCTGTTCATCGCACTGGCCCTGATGCTGATCGTCGAAGGCGTCCGCGAAGGCAAGGTCTCGCGCGACAAGACCATCGCCATGATGATCATCTTCTTCTTCAACATCCTGTTCTGGTGCTTCTTCGAGCAGGCCGGCAGCTCGTTCACCTTCCTGGCCGACCAGATCGTGAACCGCGACTTCGGCGGCTGGGTCTTCCCGGTGGCCTGGTTCCAGTCGGTGAACTCGGTGGCCATCATCGTGTGCGCACCGATCATCGCCGCGATCTGGGTCGCGATGGGCAAGCGCAACGTGAACCCGTCGATCCCGCGTAAATTCGGCCTGGGCATCATCTTCAATGCGCTGGCCTTCGGCCTGCTGATGTACGCACTGACCCAGCTGATCAACGACCAGGGCAAGATCCCGTTCTGGACCCTGTTCATGGTCTACGCGATCCAGTCCATCGGTGAGCTGTGCCTGTCGCCGATCGGCCTGTCGATGGTCACCAAGCTGGCCCCGACCCGCCTGGTGGGCCTGGGCATGGGCGGCTGGTTCCTGTCGACCGGTATCGGCAACAACCTGTCGGGCATCTTCGCCTCGCACGTCTCGGGCGAGACCGGCATGTCGGTCACGTCGGCACTGGAAGGCTACACCTTCGGCTTCTGGATCCTGCTGGGCGGCGGCGTGCTGCTGTTCCTGCTGGCCCCGCTCATCCAGAAACTGATGCACGGCGTGAAGTAAGCGTCGATACGCAGAACGTAAGAACGGCAGCCCGCGGGCTGCCGTTTTTCGTTGGCGACGACGGCGTCAGCGCCGGTCCAGCGTCGCCTCCATCGCGCGCATCTCCGCCACCATCCACTCCCTGAAGCGCTGCACCTTGAGCATGTGCTCCTTGTGCGGATTGACCAGGAAGCGGTAGCCGCTCTCGAAGCGCGCGCTCCTGCAGGGAATCTGGCGCAGCGCGCCGGACTGGATGTCCTCGAAGGCGATCCCGTAGGGCACCAGCGCCACCCCCTGCCCCGCCACCGCCGCCTGCACCAGCACGCCCCAGTGCGTGTACACACGCGAAAAGTCGTACTTGCCCTTGAGCGCCCGGTTCTCGTTGAGCAGCTGCAGCCACGCCTCGGGCGACTGGACCACCAGCAGGTGGTGCTGCGGCAGGTCGGCCAGCAGCAAGGCGTCCTGGCCGGGCGCCAGCAGCTCGGGGCTGTAGACCGGCACCAGGCGCTCGCGGAACAGCACCAACGGATCGCCGTCGACCACCGGTCCGTAGCGGATCGCCACGTCGGTGCTGTCGGCCTGCAGGTCGACCGGCGCGTCGTTCGAGTCGATCCGGATGTCGAGTTCCGGATACTGCTTGGTGAAGCGGTGCATGCGCGGCACCAGCCACTTGATCGCGAACGAGTGCGTGGTCGAGATCCGCAGTACCGCCTCCTCGTCGCCGCGCTGCAGCGCCGCCACCTTGGCGCGCAGGTCGGCCAGCATGCGACCGGTGGCAATCGCCAGCTCCTGTCCCTTCTCGGTCAGCGAGATGTGGCGCGGATGCCGCACGAACAGCGGAAATCCGATGTTTTCCTCGAGCTGCTTGACCTGCAGGCTGACCGCCGCCGGGGTCTTGTGGAGTTCGCGCGCAGCCAGCTTGAAGCTGCCCCAGCGCGCTGCGGCGTCGAAATCGATCAGGCCGGACAGGCTGCGCAAGGGCTTCATGCCGCCTCCATGCATAAGTTTTTCTTATTCAATGTCAGTACTTTTTCTCGTTTGATGGTTTTTGCTGCTTTGCAGAAAATATACGCGATCCTACAAGGAAAAGTCATGCCAAAGAATATATTGGTGATCGGTGGTACCCGTTATTTCGGCAAACTCCTGGTGCAGCGCCTGCTGCGTCTTGGACACCGTGTGAGCATTGCCACACGCGGCTATGCGCCGGATCCCTTCGGCGACCGGATCACCCGCATCCGCGTCGACCGCCGCAACGAACATGCGATGCGCAACGCCTTCCGCGACCTGTCCTTCGACATCGTCTATGACCAGATGTGCTATTCGCCGCTGGACGCCGCGATTTCGGTGCGTGTCTTCGCCGGCAAGGTGGGGCGCTACGTCATGACCTCGACCATTGACGCCTACCGCGAACTGGCGCCGCGCGATGCGGCCTTCCTGGAAAGCGACCTGCCGGTGCTGGCGCAGCGCATCGACACCGCCTATCCCTGGCACGATCCGGCGCGCGCGATCGAATGCTACGTCTCGGGCAAGATCCAGGCCGAAGCCTACCTGGAGCGCGACGGCAGCCTGCCGCTCGCGACCGTGCGCCTGGCCCACGTGCTCGGCGGCCCCGAGGATTTCACGGGCCGCCTGGCCCACTATGTCGATCTGGTGCGCCTGCGCGCCACCCTGCCTTATGCGAACGCGGGCGCCAAGGTCTCGTTCATGGAAGCCCAGGAAGCGGCCGACTTCCTGCTGTGGACCGGCATGCAGGACTTCCGCGGCCCCGTCAACGCCGCCTGCGACGGGGCGCTCTCGAGCTTCGACCTGCACGCGCGCGTGGCCGCGGTGCTCGACGAGACGCCGCGCGCCGCCAAGGTGGCGCCGGCAGGACCGGGCGTGCTGTCGCCCTTCGATTTCGCCACGCCTCTGGCACTCGACACCTCGCGTGCCAAGGCGCTTGGCTACCGCTTCGGCCATACCAGGGACTGGTTGGACGATGTGATTCGTCACCACGACCTGGCCTTCGTCTGAGACGGCATGGCAAGAAAAAAGGCCCGGAGCGATCCGGGCCTTTGTCGTTTACTTCTTCGCTTTTTCCCGCGCCACCCAGTACAGCAGCGCGATGATCAGCCCGTAGGGAATCAGGGTCAGCAGATTGGCGTTCGGCCCCGCGAAGAACGGGTTCGAGGCTTCCGCCCACTTCGCCATGCTGCTGTCGAAGTCGGTCAGCACGCCGGCCGTGATGGCGATGATGATGCCGGCCAGTGCGCCGCCGGCGATATAGCCCGACGCCAGCAGCGTGCCCGAACTGCGGTCGCCCGCGGCCTGGCGCTCTTCGGCGTTCAGCTTCTCGTACTGCGGCAGCTTGTTGTTGCGGCGGTCGGCCAGCCAGCGCACCATGCCGCCCACCGCGATCGGCAGCGTCGAGATCAAGGGCAGGTACACGCCCACCGAGAAGGCCAGCGCGTGCACGCCGGCCATCTCGAGCACCACCGAGATCATCACGCCGAACAGCACCAGCGTCCATGGCAGCTCCTGGTCGAGGATGCCCTTGATGATGTAGGACATCAGGACCGCCTTGGGCGCATCGTACTTCTTGACTTCGGTGCCGTCCGGACGGACCTTGTGGGTGCCGTTGATGCCCGGGTCGACCAGGTAGGCCAGGCTGCCGTCGGCGGCCACCAGGTACTTGCCGGCCGGGCCGCCCGCGGTGTCGGTCTTCTGCCAGACCTTATAGGTGTTGGCGTCACTGGCGGCCTGCGGGCCGTGGAGCTGCGCGGTTTCGGTCAGCTTCGAGGCATCCACCTTCAGGCCCGGCGCCACCTGCGCGGCCGGCACGTACACGGTGCCCGCCTCGTTCAGCTTGAGCAGGATCGGCCCCAGGATCAGGGCGGAAGCCAGGGCGCCGCACAGGATCGCGTACTGCTGCATGCGCGGGGTCGAGCCGACCAGGAAGCCGGTCTTCAGGTCTTGCGAGGTGGTGCCGGCGTTGCTCGCCGCAATGCAGACGATGGCGCCGACCGACAGCGCGGTGACGTAGTACTGGCCGCCGGTCCAGCCCATCACCAGGAAGATCAGGCAGGTGAACAGCAAGGTGGCCACCGCCATGCCCGAGATCGGGTTCGAGGACGAGCCGACTTCGCCGGTCAGGCGCGAGGACACGGTGGCGAACAGGAAGCCGAACACCAGGATCAGGAGCGCGCCCAGCAGGTTCATGTGCAGCGGGGTGGCCACGGTGATGATGGCGATGATCGCCAGGCAGCCGATCAGGACCCACTTCAGCGGAATGTCCTGTTCGGTGCGCAGCGCCTTGTCGGCCGCCGCGCCCGCGGCCCGGCTCTTGCTCATGCTGGACAGGCCGCCCGTCAGGCCGTTCCAGATGGCCGGCATCGAGCGCACCAGGGCGATTAGGCCGCCGGCCGCCACCGCGCCCGCGCCGATGTACAGCACGTAGGCGTTGCGGATGTCGTCCGGGCCCATGTCGCGGATCAGGGTGGTGGCGGGCGCCAGCGGCACCGTGAGGAGCTCGCCGAAGAAGGCGATCATCGGGATCAGGAGCAGATAGGACAGCACGCCGCCGGCCGCCATCGTGAGGGCAATGCGTGGGCCGATGATGTAGCCCACGCCGAGCAGCTCGGGCGAGACTTCGGCGCCGGCCGAGCCGCCCTTGAGCGGGCTGGCGAATTCGAAGTTGACGTAGTCGCGCCAGCCCTTGAAGGACACGCTCAGGGTCTTGTACGCCAGGCCGATGCCGAAGCCGCCGAAGATCAGCATGGCGCGGCGCTTGGCGTCGCGTGCGGCGTCGGAACCGTCTTCACGCGCCTCGCCCGCCGCGGCGCGCGAGGTCTCGGTGGCCGCGGCCTTGAGCACCTCGGCGCAGGCCGTGCCTTCCGGGTACTTCAGTTCGCGGTGGGCGTCGACGATCATGGTGCGGCGCATCGGGATCATCATCAGGATGCCCAGCAGGCCGCCCAGCACGCCGACCAGCATCACGCGCGAGATCTCCAGGTCGAAACCGAGGATCATGATCGCCGGCATGGTCACGCCCAGGCCGAAGGCGAGCGATTCGCCCGCCGAGCCGGCGGTCTGCGTGATGCTGTTCTCGAGGATGGTCGATTCGCGGGCGCCGAACTTCTTCGCCGTGTGGAACAGGGTGATGGCGATGACCGCCACCGGGATCGAGGCACTCACGGTCAGGCCGACCTTCAGCACCAGGTAGAGGGAGGACGCCCCGAAGATCATGCCCAGCACCGTGCCCATGATCAGGGCGCGCAGTGTGAACTCGGGCAGGTTCGCGCTGGCCGGGATATAGGGCTTGAAGCCGGACGCGCTGGTATTGGAAGGTGAATCGTAGGGCATGGGTGTTCCTCGGGTATGCACGCTTGGGTAAAACCGAAGGCGTGACTATCGCATATGCCGAAATGGAATGAAAGCAGTTTGAAGCGGTAGAATGCGCGGGATACAATGCACCGCAATGCTCGGTACTTACGAGCGTTCTTCGAGAGTAGTCAGTGACCAAGCCTGTTACCCCGCCGTCCCAGTCGCCCGCCAGGCGTCCCCGCCGTCTCCGGATGTTCCTGTTCTTTGTCCTCGCCGCCCTGGTCGGACTGGCTGCCGCCCTTGCCATCTATGCCATGACGGTGGTCCTGCCGAACGTGCCGAAGATCGATGCGGTGCTCGATTACCAGCCCAAGATCCCGCTGCGCGTGTACACGCTCGACAAGCACCTGATCGGCGAATTCGGCGTCGAGCGGCGCGACTTCGTCACCATCGACAAGATCCCGACGCGCATGAAGCAGGCGCTGCTCGCCATCGAGGACGCGCACTTCTACCAGCACCAGGGCATCGACTGGCGCGGCGCCATGCGCGCGGTGTACACCAACCTGCGCGGCGGCTTCGGTTCCGGCGGCGCCTCGACCATCACGATGCAGGTGGCGCGCAATTTCTTCCTCTCCAAGGAGAAGGTCCTGTCGCGCAAGATCACCGAAGTGGCCCTGGCCTACCGCATCGAGGACGCGCTCACCAAGGACCAGATCCTCGAGCTGTACATGAACCAGATCTTCCTGGGCAACCGTTCCTACGGCTTTTCCAGCGCGGCGCGCAGCTACTTCGGCAAGACCCTCGACGAGCTGACCCTGGCCGAAACCGCGATGCTGGCCGGCCTGCCGCAGAACCCCTCGCGCCACAACCCGATCGCCAACCCGAAGCGCGCGCAGCAGCGCCAGCACGCGGTGCTCGAGCGCCTGCTCAAGCTCGGCCAGATCAGCGAGCCCGAATACCGGCAGGCCCTGGCCGAACCGCTGCGCATCCGCCGCGGCGGCCAGGTCTTCGATACCAAGGCCGACTACGTCGCCGAACTGGCGCGCCAGGCCGTCTTCGCCCAGCTCGGCGAGGGCGCCTACGAGCGCGGCATCGTGGTGACCACCACCATCCTCAAGGCCGAGCAGGACGCCGCCTACGAGTCGGTGCGCCGCAACGTGCTCGACTACGACCAGCGCCACGGCTACCGCGGGCCCGAGGCGCGAGTCAACCTGCCGCAGGACCCGCTCGAACGCGAGGAAGCGGTCATCGAGGCCCTGCAGAAGCGCACTCCCAGTGACGGCCTGCTGCCGGCGGTGGTGCTGGCGGCCTCGCCCCAGGCGGTGCGCGTCGAGCTGCTCAGCGGCGAGGAAGTGACGATCGAAGGCGCCGGCCTGAAGTTCGCGGCGCGCGGCTTGGCGGCGAATGCGAAGGAAACGCTGCGCATCACGCCGGGCGCCGTGGTCCGGATCAGCCAGCGCAAGGAAAAAGGCAAGGAGAGCTGGGCCATCACCCAGGTGCCGCAGGTGGCGGCCGCCTTTGTCGCCATCGACGCCGACACCGGCGCCTACCACGCGCTGGTGGGCGGCTTCGACTACAACCTGCAGAAGTTCAACCACGTGACCCAGGCCTGGCGCCAGCCGGGTTCCGCGATCAAGCCCTTCGTGTACGCGGCCGCGCTGGACAAAGGCTATTCGCCGGGCACCCGCATCCTCGACGAGCCGCTCGACATGCCGGGCGAGAACGCCGGCCAGACCTGGTCGCCGCAGAACGATGACGGCGTGTTCGACGGACCGATCACGATGCGCTACTCGCTGACGCATTCGAAGAACGTGACCACCGTGCGCCTGCAGCGCGCGCTCGGCACCGACTACACCCACGACTACCTGGGCCGCTTCGGCTTCGACCTGCCGAAGCACCCGAAGAACCTGACGCTGGCGCTGGGCACCGGCGCGGTGACGCCGCTGCAGATGGCCGGCGCGTACGCGGTGTTCGCCAACGGCGGCTACCGCGTCAAGCCTTACCTGATCGCCGAGATCCGCGACGGCAACGGCAATATCCTGCAGGAGAACAAGCCGGCCGCGCGCCAGGACAGCGACCGCGTGCTCGACCAGCGCAATGCCTTCGTCCTGAATTCCATGCTGCGCGACGTCACCCGCTACGGCACCGGGGCCGCATCAAGCAGGCAGCTGGGACGCACCGACATCGCCGGCAAGACCGGCACCACCAGCGACGCCATCGACGGCTGGTTCGCCGGCTACGGCGGCAAGGTGGTGGCGGTAGCCTGGATGGGCTACGACGAACCGCGCTCGCTGGGCGGGCGCGAATTCGGCGCCACCCTGGCGCTGCCGATCTGGATCGACTACATGCGCGTGGCCTTGGCCAAGGTCCCGCCGCAGGAAGAACAGCTGGAGCCGGAAGGCGTGGTGCGCGAGGACGACGACTGGGTGTTCGAGGAATTCGTCGAACGGCCGGATCTGCGCGCGATCGACATCGACCCGGGGCTCGACAACCCGCCGGTGGAAGTGGATCCGGTCACGGGCGAGCCGCTCACGCCGCCGGCCGCGCCGGCCGCGCCGGCAACGCCCCCTCCTCCTCCGCCGCCTGCGCCATCCTCGCTGTTCTGACGCCTTGCCTCATGCGCCGGCGTCGATGATCCAGTCCGACGGCTTGCCGCTGGCCTGGCGCGGCAGCGCGGCCCCGAACGAGTACGCAGCCGGACGCTCGGGCGTCGACAGGCGCTCGGCCATCCATGCGCTCAGTTCCGCGCGCAGCGCCGTCGCTTCCGGGCTGCCTTCCAGCGGCGCACCCGCGCGCGGCACCACGAAGGCCTTCAGGCGCCGGCCTTCGTCGGGCCGCATGGCGCGCACGCTCGCATCTGCTACCTGCGGGTGCATGCGCAGCACGTCGGCCACGTAGCCGGGGAACACGTTGACGCCGCCGACCTGCACCGCGTGGTCGATCCGTCCCATCGGCCGGAACCGTCCCGGCGCGCTCCAGGCCAGCCGGTCCTGCAAGGCAAAGGAGCGGCGCCCGCCGTCCGCGCCGCAACGCTCGAGCTGCGCCCCATCCATGCCCGCCTCCCAGTACGGGAACAGGCGGTAATCCTCGTCCGGGCTGTCGCGCCAGCCAACGCCGGCCGTCTCGGAACTGCCGTAGACCTGCACCAGCCGGGCCAGGCCAACGTCCATGACGGCGCGCGCCACCTCGTCCGGGCACGGCGCGGTCGAGCTGACGCCCGTCACGCCCGCCGGCAGCGCCCCGGCAACCGGGGCGAAGGCGCGCCAGAAGTCGGGAAAGCCGACCACCAGGTCGCCCGGCGCCAGCTGCCGGGCCACCGCGCCGGGCGAGGCGCCGCGCAGGTCGACGGTCGCGCCGGGATCGAGGCCGAGTGCGCGCGGCAGCAGGACCGTGAACAGGAAGCCGTAAATATGGTGCGAGGGAACCAGGCCGACGATGCGGCGCGTTCCCGGAAACAGCGTGGCCAGTGCGCCGGTTTCCTGCCACAGGCTGGCTAGCAGATGGGAACAGGCCTTGGGGGCGCCCGAGCTGCCCGATGTGCGGAAATTGATCGTCCCGCTGCCATGCTCCAGTCCGGAAGCCGCCGCCTCGAGCCAGGCGCCAAGCCGGGGGTTGGCCAGCACCCGCTCTTCGCCGATGCAGCCGATTCCGAGCACCTGCTCCATCGCGGTGGCGAGCCCCAGCAGTTCGAGCGAATCGGCGCCGAGGTCGGCCATCAAGTCCAGTTCGGGCGGCCAGGGCGGCGGGCGCCGCACGATGCCGGGCCGCATCAGCGCGAGTTCGCCGGCCAGCAGGTCGGACAGGACGCGCAGCAGGCTTGCTTGGTGCCTCCACCAACGGGGTTCGGGAACGGTATTGACAGTCATGACTCAGTGGATACGTAGCGAGCCGTCGATGGTGCCGACAGGCCCGAACCCTGTCAACCCTGCTGGAATTCCGAGCAAAAGTGTGATTCGACAACGCAAAGTGTCAAAACCCGGTCGCGCACAATTGACAGAGGGGCTGGCGGCATGTCAACATCAATTTCCTCAAATCAACGAACGCGCCCGTACGCCACTCACGCCATGAATGCACCCACCCTGTCGTTTTCGACCGCCGACCTGGCGTCCCAACTCGACAGCTGCTCCCCGGAACAGCTCGACCAGCTCGACTTCGGCGTGATCGGCTTCGACGCCGACACCAATGTCCAGCGCTACAACGCCTTCGAATCGCAGGCGGCCGGCCTGTCGCCGCAGCGCGTGGTCGGCCAGCCGCTGTTCACCAACGTCGCCCCCTGCCTGAACAACTTCATGGTGGCCCAGCGTTTCGAGGACGCCATGGAGGACGGCAGCGCGCTGGACGCCACCCTCGACTACGTCCTGACCCTGCGCATGCGTCCGGTCAAGGTGGCGCTGCGCCTGCTGGCCAGCCCGGCCAGCGGCAACCGCTACGTGCTGGTCCAGCGCCAGCGCTGAGCCGCCACACGACCGAGACGCACGCGTGGACGACATCGACGAGCTGCGGGCCGAGCACGAAGCCCTGATCCAGTTCCTGTACCTGGCCCCGGTGGGCCTGGTGCAGGCCGACATCGATGGCGGCATCGTCATGATGAACCCGATCTCGGCCCAGCTCCTGATGCCGCTCTCGCGCGACGGCGGCCTGGACAACCTGTTCACGGCGCTGCAAGACGTCGCGCCCGAGCTGCGCCACCTGTGCGCCGACTACGCCCGCCCGGCGGGCAAGATCTGCGACGGTTTGCACGTGCACCTGAACGCCGGCAGTGTTGGCAGTAGCGGCAAGAAGATCCCGCAGATCCTCGCGATCACCCTGCTCAAGCTCGACGCCCAGCGCATCATGGCGGTGATCGACGACGTCACCCTGCAGGTGCGGCGCGAGCGCCAGCTGCGCCAGAACGACGCCTGGCTCAACGCCATCCTGACCGGCATCACCGACTACGCCCTCGCCGGCCTCGATGCGAAAGGCAGCATCACCGACTGGAACCCGAGCATCGGTCGCGTCACCGGCTTCGGCCAGGAGGCGGTGGGCCAGCCCTATTCGATCTTCTACCCGGCGGACGCAATGACCCCGGAGCGCCTGCTCGACCGCCTGCGCGACGCCGAACGCGACGGCTGGAGCCTCGACGAAGGCAAGCGCGTACGCGCCGACGGCAGCGGCTTCTGGGGCAGCCTTCTCATCGCGCCGCTGCCCGAGCGCGAGCCGCCCTGCGGCCTGGAGGCGGACGGCCCGGCCTATTGCCTGATCCTGCGCGACATCACCGACAAGCGCGAGGCCAGCGAACGGCGCCGGCGCGAAACCTTCGGCGACTACCTCACCGGGCTGGCGAACCGCCGCGCCTTTTTTGAAGCGGCCGAGCAGGAGCTGACCCGCAGCCTGACGGTGCCGCGTCCGACCGCCGTGATCGCGATCGACGCCGACCATTTCAAGGCCATCAACGACCGCTACGGCCATCCGGGCGGCGACGCCGTGCTCCAGCACCTGGCCGCGATCCTGGGCGAGACCTTCCGCGAGGTCGACGTGGTCGCGCGCATCGGCGGCGAGGAGTTCGCGGTGCTGCTGCCGTCCACCGACCTGCCGCGCGCGGCGGTGGTGGCCGAACGCCTGCGTTCGGCCGTGGCCTCGCAAGTCGTCCACTTTGACGGACAACGCATCCGGTATACTGTCAGCCTTGGGGTAGCCAGCCTGGCCGACGGCGAAGGGGGCATCGACCTGCTGCTCAAGCGCGCCGACCAGGCCCTGTACGCGGCCAAGCGCCTGGGGCGCAACCGCGTCGAACGCTGGCGCACCGAGATGGCGTCCAGCCCCGCCCACCAATCCGAAGGAGATCGCAAGCATGCATGACCCGAGCGACGCCTACGAAGCCCTGGTGCAGTTCCTGTACCGTGCGCCGATCGGGCTGGCCCAGATCGCGCCGGACGGCACGGTGGACATGCTCAACCCGATGGCGTCGAACCTCCTGATGCCGATCGCCCCGAACAGCGGCCTGGACAACCTCTACACCGTGCTGGCGCCGATCGCGCCGCAGCTGCCGCAGCTGGCCGCCGCATTCGGCGAGGCCTCGGGTGTCATCTGCGAAGGCCTGCGCGCCACCCTGCCGCCCGAGCTCACGGCCCCCGGCAGCCCGCAGGTGCTGGCGATCAGCCTGATGAAGCTCGACAGCGAGCGCCTGATGGCGGTCGTCACCGACGCCACCCTGGAAGTGCAGCGCGAGCAGGAAACCCTGCTGCGCCGCCTGCGCAACGCCGCCCGTACCGATGCGCTCACGCGCATGCCGAACCGCGAAGCGGTGCGCGAGCAGCTGCAGCACCTGGTTGAGCGGCCCCTGTCGGCCGGCGAGTTCGCCGTGCTGTTCATGAACTGCGACCGCTTCCGCCAGATCAACGACACCCTCGGCCAGGCGGCCGGCGACGAGCTGCTGGTGCAGATCGCCGACCGCATCCGCGGCGCGCTGCGCCCGCCGAGCGACCGCATCGACACCGTCAGCGGCAGCGGCCAGCTGGCCGCGCGCGTGGGCGGCGACGAGTTCGTGGTGGTGCTCGACGGGATGCGCTCGCGCGAGGATGCCGAGCGGGTCGCCGGGCGCATCCTCGATGCGCTGGCCCGGCCCTACCGGGTGCAGGGCCATGAAGTCGTTTGCGGCACCAGCCTGGGCCTGGCCTGGGGCGCCGAATCGGTCCACTGCGGCGCGCGCGACGCCGACGAAGTGCTGCGCGACGCAGGGATCGCGATGGTCGAGGCCAAGCGTGCCGGCGGTGCGCGCCACCTGGTGTTCGAGGCCTCCATGCGCGAACGCGCGGAGCGCCGTGCCGGCATCGAGGCCGAGCTGCGCCAGGCCCTGGCCGAGGAACAGCTGTTCGTCGTCTACCAGCCGGTGGTCGGCCTGCGCCCCGATGGCGGCACCGACTACGCGGCCGGCGTCGAGGCGCTGGTGCGCTGGCGCCATCCCGAGCGCGGCATCGTGCCGCCGATCGAATTCATCACCGTCGCCGAAGAGTGCGGCCTGATCGGCGCGGTCGGCGACTTCGTGCTGGAACGCTCCTGCCGCGATTTCATGGACTGGCGCGCCCGCCTGGGCAAGGCCGCGCCGCGCCTGATCGCGGTAAACCTGTCGCGCGCCCAGCTCGGGCAGCCGGGCTGGATCGACAGCGTGCGCCGCGTGCTGCAGGTCACCGGCATCGCGCCCGAGCAGCTCCAGCTCGAGGTCACCGAAAGCCTGGCGGCGCAGGACCAGGGCATCCAGCAGCGCCTGCACGAACTGAAGGCGCTGGGCATCCAGCTGGCCCTCGACGACTTCGGCACCGGCTACTCGTCGCTGTCCAGCCTGCACCTGCTGCCGGTGGATACGGTCAAGATCGACCGCTCCTTCGTGAGCCAGGCCGATACCAGCCACCACCACCGGGTGCTGATCGAAGCGACCGTCAAGGTGGCCCAGAGCCTGGGCATGAAGACCGTGGCCGAAGGCATCGAGACCCAGTCCCAGGCCGACGTCGTGCGCGCCCAGTGTTGCGCCAAGGGACAAGGTTACTTCTACAGCCGGCCGCTGCCTTCGGACGACTTGCTGGCATGGCTGGCCGGTCACCAGGCAATTGCTGCCTGAACAGCATGGCCGGGCGCGAACTTCGCTCCACGGAATACGTACGCCCGCTCCTACATCGACTGAAGTTTTGTTCCTATTTCACGTGCACCGCACACCTCGCATGATGGTCCGACCCAACCACATCGAGGAGAACACGAATGAACAAAATCCACACCGTTCTGCTGGGCGGCGTCATGGCCCTGTCGCTGGCAGCATGCAACACCACCGACACCGATACCGGCTCCAGCTCCAGCTCCGACGCCAGCATGGGCACGACCGGCACCGGCAGCTCGAGCGCCTCCGGCAACGTCGGCACCGGCACGGGCTCCGACACCACGGGCGGCTCGGGCCAGAGCGGCACGAACACCGGCACCACCAACCCGAGCACCACCACCACCCCGCCGGCGACCAATTCGTCGACCTCGGGCACCGGCCGCTGAACGGCCCGCGCAAGCGCCGCGCACTGCCTGCGCCTTGCGCGCCCCTGCGGCCGGGCTACCGGCCCCGCAGCCCGGCTGCGGCCGCTTCGCGGTCGCACTGCCGGGCCGTCGTTCGTTCTATCTCCCCCTTCGGTCCACGATGAAAAACTGGCTTGCACGCCTGTTCGGCAGGCCGTCGCAGCCGGCGCCGGCGCCGCCTCTGGCCGTCTCCCCACCCGCCGGCGTTGTAAATCCGCCACCATCCTTCGACCTCGACCTGGCTTTTTACCGCTCGCTTGCGGGAGGATCGGCGCATGCCGGCGCGATGCCCGAAGGATTGATTCTCGATGAGCTGGCGCGCCTGGCACGTCAGCCGGAAGCGGCCGCCGAGCTGGTGCCGCGGGTGCCGGCGGTCATCCCGCAACTGCTGCGCAGCCTGCGCATCGATGCCACGTCGGCGGGCGAACTGGCGCGCCAGGTGACGCAGGACGTGAGCCTGGTGGCGGAAGTCATCCGCGAGGTCAACAGCCCGTATTACCGCGCCACGGCGCGGATCGCGAACATCGAGGGCGCCCTGATGCTGCTGGGCCAGAACGGCTTGCGCATGCTGCTGGCGCGGGTGGCCTTCCGTCCGCTGATCGGCAGCCAGAGCGGACGCCTGGCGCGCCAGGCGGCCCCGCTGGTCTGGAGCCAGTCCGAGAAGTGCGCCATGGCGGCCAGCTTGGCAGCCCCCGCCTGCGGCGCCGATCCGTTCGAGGCCACGCTCGCGGGCCTGATGCAGAATGTCGGGCTGGTGGTTGCCCTGCGCTTGGCGGACCAGCTGGGCGGCGCGGCGCCCTTGCCGCAGTCCGACGGCTTCGCCCATGCCTTGCTGGACAGCGCGCGCAGGCTGTCGGCAGGGATCGCGGGACTGTGGGAATTTCCGCCGGCGGTGGCGCAGGCGATCCTGCAGGCCGGCCAGCTTGAGGCCACGCCGCTCGCCCAGGCGCTGCACGAAGGCGACCGGCTGGCCAAGCTGCGCGTGCTGTGCGATGCGGGCGACAAGCAGGCGATTGAACTGGCGACAAACTTATCCGAAGGCGAGCTGCGAATGTTCGACAAGCTCGGTTCGGACCACGAGTAAAAGCCATCTATACGTAGACGAGCGACATGCCATCAGGCGTAGCCGATCCATCCCCGGAACACCCCGGCCGCGTAGAACATGCTCACCTCCTTGAAGCCCTCCTCGCGCAGCAGCGCCTCGTCCTGCTCCGGCGCCAGCACCGGCAACACCCGCTCGATCAGCGCGCGGCGCTGCCGCGCTTCCTCGGGCGGTGCGCCGGAGGCCACCGCATAGGCCTCGTCGCGCGCCAGCCAGAGCGCGCGCTCGTCCTCGTCCTGGGCAACGCTCATGTGGGCCACCACGAAAGGTGCGCCGCGCCGCAGGCGCCGGCGGATGACGCGCATCGCATGGCGGCGCTCGCACAGCGGCATGAAGTGCATGGTCAGCAGGCAGGCCGCGGCGTCGAAAGGACCGGCCGGCGCGGCATCCACGTAGCCTTCATGCAAGCGGACGCGCCCGGCATGCTCGCCGACCGTGTCGTGGGCCAGCGCCAGCATCTCGTGCGACGGATCGACGCCGTCAAAAGACCATCCGGGCTGGGCATCGGCGAAGGCCTTCAGCTCCAGCCCGCCGCCGGCGCCCAGCACCAGCACCCGGGCATCGAACGGCGCCCGTTCGGCCAGCAGGACCTGCGCCATGCGCTGCAGGTCGCTGAATCCCGGCACCAGCCGCGGCGGTCCCTGGTGGTAATGCGCGACCGCGCCCGGATCGGAAAAATGCTTCATTGCACTTCTCATTCTGCACCTCGCTTCAAGCCGGCATCGAGGCCGGGACCGCCATCCGCCAAGGCGTCCTGCCCGGCGTGGCGCGCCTACGCGGCCCGGGCCATTCGTCTATAATGGCCCACCACTGTTGCGAACGTCACTGCGCGCTCAATGCCCTTCGATCTCAAGAAAAATCTTCCCAAACCAGGAACCCGTTTTGCCCTGCCGGCCCTGCATGGCTCGAGCGACGCGTATGCGCTCGCCACTGCCGCGCTGGCACTCAAGGCCAGGAATCAGATACTGACCGTGGTCGTGGCCAATGCCAGCGACGGCCAGCGCCTGCTCGACGAGATACCCTGGTTCGCGGACGGTAAGCTGTCCTGCCACCTGTTGCCCGACTGGGAAACCCTGCCCTACGACGCGTTCTCGCCGCACCAGGACCTGGTCTCCGAACGCCTGGCCACGCTGCACGAGATCCGCAACGGCCAGTGCGACGTGCTGGTGGTGCCGGCCACCACCGCGCTGGTGCGGCTGGCCCCGCCGTCCTTCCTTGCAGCCTATACCTTCTTCTTCCGGCAGGGCGAACGCCTGGACGAGGCCAGGCTGAAGGCCCAGCTGACGCTGGCCGGTTACACCCACGTGTCGCAGGTGATGTCGCCGGGCGAGTATTCGGTGCGCGGCGGCCTGATCGACCTGTTCCCGATGGGCTCGGCCCTGCCCTACCGCCTCGATCTGTTCGGGGACGAGATCGAATCGATCCGCACCTTCGATGCCGACACCCAGCGCTCGCTGTACCCGGTCAAGGAAGTGCGCCTGCTGCCGGGCCGCGAATTCCCGATGGACGAAGCGGCGCGCACCGCCTTCCGCGGCCGCTGGCGCGAGCGCTTCGAGGGCGATCCTTCGCGCTCGCCGATCTACCGCGACATCGGCAACGGCATCGCCTCGGCCGGCATCGAGTACTACCTGCCGCTGTTCTTCGAAGAAACCGCGACCCTGTTCGACTACCTGCCGCAGGACGCCACCCTGGCCCTGGTGGGCGACATCGAGGCCGCCATCCAGCGCTTCTGGCTCGATACCGAATCGCGCTATAAATTCCTCAAGAGCGACCGCGAACGGCCGATCCTCGAACCGCGCGAGCTGTTTCTGGGCGCCGAGCAATTCTTCACCTGCGCCAAGCCGCACGGCCGCTGGACCATCGGCCGCGACCCGGCCGCCCCAAGCTCCGAGCTGTCTGCGCCGATCCCCGACATCTCGGTCAACCGCCGCCTGGACGATCCGCTGACCAATCTGCGCGCCTACCTCCTGCGCCAGGATGCGCGCGTGATGATCGTCGCCGATTCGGCCGGCCGCCGCGAGACCCTGCAGCAGTACTTCCACGAATACCAGCTCGAGCTGGCGCCGGTCGAAGGCTTCGAAGGCTTCCGTACTACCGATGCGAAGCTCGCGCTCGGCGTAGCGCCGCTGCAGGCCGGCTTCGAGCTGAGCGAAGACCATGCCGGTCGCATGGTCTTCATCACCGAGACCGAACTGTATGCGGGTTCGGGCCGCCGCGCCGGCAAGAAGAAGCAGGAAGCGACCAGCCAGGTCGAATCGATGGTGCGCGACCTGTCGGAGCTGAAGATCGGCGACCCGGTGGTGCACATCAACCACGGCATCGGCCGCTACATGGGCCTGATGAGCATGGACCTGGGCGAAGGCGAGATGGAATTCCTGCACCTGGAATACGCCAAGGAGACCAAGCTCTACGTTCCAGTGTCTCAGTTGCATGTCATTTCGCGCTACTCCGGCACCTCGCCCGAAGACGCGCCGCTGCACAGCCTCGGCTCCGGCCAGTGGGAAAAGGCCAAGCGCAAGGCCGCCGAGCAGGTGCGCGACACCGCGGCCGAGCTGCTCAACCTGTACGCGCGCCGCGCCGCACGCCAGGGCCACGCCTTCGAGTATTCGAGCACCGACTACGAGAACTTCGCCGGCAGCTTCGGCTTCGACGAGACCCCGGACCAGCTTGAAGCCATCCACAACGTCATCAAGGACATGACCTCGGGCCGTCCCATGGACCGCCTGGTGTGCGGCGACGTCGGCTTCGGCAAGACCGAGGTGGCCTTGCGGGCGGCCTTCATCGCCGTCATGGGCGGCAAACAGGTCGCGATCCTGGCCCCGACCACCCTGCTGGCCGAGCAGCACGCCCAGACCTTCGCCGACCGCTTCGCCGACTGGCCGGTGAAAATCGCCGAGCTGTCGCGCTTCCGCACCGGCAAGGAGATCAACAATGCGATCAAGGGCATGGCCGACGGCACGCTCGACATCGTGATCGGCACACATAAATTGCTGTCGCCGGACGTGAAGTTCACGCGCCTGGGACTCGTCATCATCGACGAGGAACACCGCTTCGGCGTGCGCCAGAAAGAGGCCTTGAAAGCCCTGCGCGCCGAGGTCGACGTCTTGACCCTGACCGCGACCCCGATCCCGCGCACCCTCGGCATGGCGCTGGAAGGCCTGCGCGACTTCTCCATCATCGCCACCGCGCCGCAGAAGCGCCTGGCGATCAAGACCTTCGTGCGCAGCGAAGACGGTTCCGTGATCCGCGAGGCCTGCCTGCGCGAACTGAAGCGCGGCGGCCAGATCTACTTCCTGCACAACGAGGTCGAGACCATCGAGAACCGCCGCGCGATGTTGCAGGAACTCTTGCCGGAAGCGCGCATCGGCGTGGCCCACGGCCAGATGCACGAGCGCGACCTGGAAAAGGTGATGCGCGATTTTGTTTCGCAGCGCTTCAACATCCTGCTGTGCACCACCATCATCGAGACCGGCATCGACGTGCCGACCGCGAACACCATCATCATGCACCGCGCCGACCGCTTCGGCCTGGCCCAGCTGCACCAGCTGCGCGGCCGCGTGGGACGCTCGCACCACCAGGCCTATGCCTACCTGCTGGTCAGTGATGTCTCCGGCCTCACCAAGCAGGCGCAGCGCCGCCTGGATGCGATCCAGGCGATGGAAGAACTGGGCAGCGGCTTCTACCTGGCGATGCACGACCTGGAAATCCGCGGCGCCGGCGAGGTGCTGGGCGAGAACCAGTCGGGCGAGATGCTGGAGGTCGGGTTCCAGCTCTACTCCGACATGCTGAATGAGGCGGTGAAGTCGCTCAAGGCAGGCAAGGAGCCCGACCTGGCGGCGCCGCTGTCCTCGACCACCGAGATCAACCTGCACGTGCCGGCCCTGCTGCCCTCGGACTACTGCGGCGACGTGCACGAGCGCCTGTCGATCTACAAGCGGCTGGCCAACTGCGAAAGCCAGGACAAGATCGACGCCATGCAGGAAGAGCTGATCGACCGCTTCGGCAAGATGCCGGACCAGGTCAAGGCGCTGATCGAAACCCACCGCCTGCGCATCGCGGCGAAAATGGTCGGCATCGTCAAGATCGATGCCCATGGCGAAGCGGCGAACCTGCAGTTCATGGAGAAGCCGCCGATCGATCCGATCAAGATCATCACGCTGATCCAGAAGAACCGCCACATCAAGCTCGCCGGCCAGGACAAGCTGCGCATCAGCGCCAGCATGCCCGACCTGGCGGCGCGCGTAACGCAGGTAAAACAGACCATCAAACAACTGCTCGCTTGAGAAACACAATGACGATGAACCTGGTGCTCCAGGGGCCGCAGGCCTCTTCCGACACGCTCGACCGCCTGGCCCTGCTCGCCCAAGGCGCGCGCGTGGTCCGCCTCGGCGACCACGCCCTGCGCTGCGAGGACGTGCCCTTCTCCGCCGAACTGAAGGAGCGCATCGACGCGGCCGCTTTCGAAGCCGGCGTCGATGCCTGCTTCATCGAGGCCGGGCGTCGGCTGCTTGACTTCGGCCTGGTGGCCATGGACATGGACTCGACCCTTATCACCATCGAGTGCATCGACGAGATCGCCGACATGCAGGGCCTGAAACCGCAGGTGGCCGAGATCACCGAAGCGGCGATGCGCGGCGAACTCGATTTCGCGGCCAGCCTGACGCGCCGCGTGGCCCTGCTCGAAGGGCTCGACGCCACGGCCCTGGAGCGCGTCTACGACGAGCGCCTGCGCATCTCGATGGGCGGCGAAGCGATGCTGAAGGCGGTGCAGGCCGCCGGCCTGAAGACCTTGCTGGTCTCGGGCGGGTTCACCTTCTTCACCGAGCGCCTGCAGCAGCGCCTGTCGCTCGACGTCGCGCATGCGAACGTGCTGGAAGTGGTGGACGGCAAGCTGACCGGCCGCGTGCTCGGCGGCATCGTCGATGCGGAAGAAAAGATGCGCACCGTCGAGCGTGTCTGCGCGCAATATGGCCTCACGCCGCGCCAGGCCATCGTCATGGGCGACGGCGCGAACGACCTCAAGATGATGGGCATCGCCGGCCTGTCGGTGGCCTTCCGCGCCAAGCCGGTGGTGCGTGCGCAGGCCTCGGTGGCGCTGAACTTCTCGGGACTGGACGGTCTCTTGACGATCCTGCAGTGACGCGTTTTTCCGTGCGGCGAGGACAGTGCCGCACGGCATAGCGCCTGGATTCACGGGCGATATGCATGTGAAGCACGAAATTTCATGCACTGACGAACCGTCGCGTTTCGCATAAGTTTCCTCTGTTCCGTAAGTTCGGTGCTCAAACACGAGCCAGCGCAAAGGAACTGACACGCACGATTGGATGAGCAGCGCTGCTGGTCTATGGTATTGGTGCGGCCGCGCCGCGGCTGCGCCTCACTCCTCAGGAGCATGCCATGTCCATTCCGGCCTTCCGCACCTCGCTTCCTCACCTTTCCGATTCCCAATCCGACCATGCCGCCCGCGCGGCCGGCGGCCCAGACGGCGGCCGACGGCGCTTCGTCCTCGGTGTGCCGGCCCTTGCAGGCAGTCTTGCCCTCGCACCCTTCGGCGTGTCGGCGCAGCAGCAGCCCGGCTGGTGCGCGAGCTGGGGATGCGCACCGGCCGGGCCCGCCCCTGCCGGCAGCTACTACGACTACAATTTCAGCGGGCAGACGATCCGCATGTTCATCCGCGCCAGCATCGGCGGCAACCGCGTGCGAGTGCGCCTGTCCAACCAAATGGGCAGCGCGCCGCTCGCCATCGACGCCGCCTGGATCGGCCTGCGCAGCAGCGCGCAAGCCGTGATCGCGGGATCGAACCATCCGCTCACCTTCGGCGGCAGGAGCACCGTCACCATCCAGCCCGGCGCCTATGTCCTGTCCGATCCGCTGTTCTTCCAGGTCGCGCCCTTCGCCGACCTCGCCATCAGCCTGTATTTCCCGTCGAGCGCGCCGGCCAGGGCCAGCACGCTGCACCGCGATTCCTGGTCGTCGACCTACGTCGCATCTGGCAATGCCGCGGCCAGCACCACCTTCTCGTACACCCGCAGTTTCGCTTCCTGGGCCTTCCTCACCGAAGTGGACGTCGACGTCGGCGCTCCCTGCGTCGTGGCGATCGGCGATTCGATCACCGACGGCCAGGGCAGCACGGTGAACCAGAACCGGCGCTGGCCGGACTACCTGGCGCGGCGGCTGCAGGCCGAACTGGGCACGGCGGGACGCATCGGCGTGGTGAACCGGGGGATTGCCGGCAACCGGCTGCTGGTGGACGACCCGAACGCGCTGCTGGCCGGCCACGACGTGCTCGAGCGCTTCGATCGCGACGTGCTGGCCACGCCGGGGGTGCAGGCCGCGATCGTAGCGATCGGCATCAACGACATCATCCTGGCATCCAGTTCTGCCCTGACCTCCATGCGCGATAACCTGGTCAATGGCTACCGCCAGCTGATCATGAAGGCGCGTGCGCGCAGCATCACGATCCTCGGGGCGACGCTGCCCCCGATCCAGGGCTCCGGGCGCAACTCGGCGGCGCGCGAGACGGTGCGCCAGCAGGTCAACAGCTGGCTGCGCTCGCCCTACGCCTTCGACGCGCTGGTCGACTGGGACAGCGTGCTGCGCGACCCGCAAGCGCCGACCTACCTGCGCAGTGCCTACAACAGCGGCGACGGGCTGCACCCCAACGATGCCGGCTACCAGGCCCTGGCGGCCGCCGTGCCGCTCCGGGAGCTGGCGTCGCTGCGCGTATGACGGTGTCGGGAACCGGCGCTTGTAACAGGGTGTAATTTCGGGCGGTACAGTGCACGGATTTTTTTTATCATGGTGGCATCAGGAGGACCGCCATGAAGAAACTCATCATTGTTACCGCGTCGCTGGCCGTGCTGGCCGGCTGCGCAGCGCCGGGCCCGAATTACTACGGCAGCCAGGCTTATCCGCGCTCGGGCGACCCGAGCCAGTGGCAAGTCGTGTCGGTGACACCGGTGCCGCTGGGCACGGGCGCCCGCGCGGCCGCCAGCGGGGACACCGGGACGACCACGACCTATGGCTCTGCTCCGGTGGTCGTGCACCAGACGCCGGTCTATGTGCAGCCGGCGCCGGTGTACGTGCCGCAGCCGGTGTACGTGCCGGAACCGGTATACCAGCCGCGTTACTACTACCCGCCGGTCTCGATCGGACTCGGCTTCAACTTCGGCCGCGGCTGGGGGCACCATCGCGGCTGGGGCGGCCACATCGGGACGCGCTTCCCCTACCATTGGCGCCGCTAAGTTCGCACAAATGACAAGGCCGGCAGGGATGCCGGCCTTTTTCATGGGCGAGGCCCGGATCAGTGGCCGTGGTGCTGGCGCTCGTACTCGTCCGCATCAAGCTTGGTGGCGTGGACGATGCCGTCCGGATGCTCCGGCGGGGTGTACAGGGTGTACAGGCGCATCGGCTCGGTCTGCGAGGTGTTGATGACGTTGTGCTCGGTGCCGGCCGGGATCACCACCGCGACGCCGTCTTCCAGCTTGTGCTCCTCGCCGTCCAGGATCGCGACGCCCTCGCCCGCTTCGACGCGGATGAACTGGTCGTGGCCTTCGTGGTGCTCGAGACCGATCTCCTCGCCCGGCTGCAGGGTCATGATGACCAGCTGGCTGCGCTGGGTGGTGTAGAGCACCTCGCGGAAGTTGTTTCCGGCAAGGGTTTTCTCTTCGATGTTGATGCTGTAGCCCGACATTACTTTTCTCCTGATAAATGCGCACGGCTGTTGCCGCCTCGTCCACATTGTATAAGAGCCAAACAAAACGCGTGCGACGGCGCTAGCGGGAACCGAACAGGTCGTGGGCATCCAGCAGCGCATAGGCGATCTCGGGGTGCTCGGTCAGGCAGCGGCGCACCGCCGCCGGCACCGACTGCCGCGCCTTCTTGCACAGGCCCGGCTTCTCTTCCAGCACGACGAGGATGCCGCGCACGGTGCGCACCTCGTTCGGGCCCGGCGCGATGCGCAGCTCGGCGCCCAGGTTCTTGCGGATCAGTTCCTGCACGTGCTTGAGGTCTTCGTAGCTGCTCACGCGCTCGATGCGCTCGACCAGCTTCTGCTCCTGCTGGCGGGTCAGGGCGAGTGGCCGGTGGTCGGCCTGCGGGTCGGCCATGACACGGTCGCGCTCGCACACGCAGGCGCCCGGGGGGCACTCCGTGCGGACGGGGAAAGGAAACGGCGAAAGGTGCTCGCTCACGCTGTCATGGATGGGAGTCAGGGGTCGGCGGCAATTCTACATCAGCCGCCGCCGCCGCCACGCCCTGCAGGAGGGCTGTCATACGCGCATGGTGCGAGCCCTTCCAGTACACCCGGCCGCATTGCCCGCAGGTGGTGAATTCCTGGTGCAGCTGCGCCACCCGTGGCGGCAGGCGCTCAAGCACCATCGACTTGGCGGCCGGACGCAATGGCAGGTTGCAGTGCAGGCACAGCGCAAAGGGACGCATCCCGGGGCCCAGGCGCAGGCGCGCGAACAGTTCGCGCAGCTGGGCTTCCGGCGCCAGCGCATGCAGGTAGCAGCCGCGTTCGACGCTGCGGCGCTTGAGCAGCGCGCGGTCGCGCGTGAGCAGGATCCGCCCTTCCTCGCGCGCGATGCGCGCGATCTCGTCGTCGTGGTAATGGTTGTCGTAGAGCGTGTCGTAGCCGGCCATGCGCAGCAGACGCGCCAGCGCGCCCAGGTGGGCGTCGGCCACGAAGCGCGGGCGCCCTTCCGGCAAGGGGCGCAGGCGCTGCAGCGGGCGTACGTCGAGCATCCCGAAGGCAGGGTACACCACCACCCGGTCGCCCTCGCGCAGCAGGTGCTCGAAGCTGCTCGACACGCCGTTGACCAGCAGCAGCTCGACTTCGGTATGCGGCACGCCCAGCGCCTCGATCATGTGCTTGGCCGTGGCCTCGCGCGCACAAGGCGTGCTGAACGCGCGCCCGCGCCGTTCGCGCGGCAGGAAGTCGCCCAGCACGTCGTAGAAGCGGAAACTGGCGGTCACCATGGCGCCGGCGGTATGGCGGCCTCGTCGAGCGCCTGCCCGTCCAGGCCATGCAGCAGCTGCAGCGCGTTCGGCACGGCTTCGAAGGCCGCGGTGTTGTCGAATACGCACCAGCAGGTGCGCCCGGCCGCCCGCTGGCGGTCGAGCTCGCGCCGTACCGACTCGACATACTCCGGGGAGTACCTGGAGTAGTAGATGCGCGGCGTGCCGTGCAGGCGTACGTAGACCGCGTCGCTGCTGGTCGGCACATGCGGCCCTGGCTGGCCGGCCGCCGGGTCGGCGATCACGCGCGTGACGCGGCTCTCCACCAGGAGCTCGGTCGCCGCCTCCGAGAACCAGCTCGGATGGCGCGCCTCGAACGCGATGGTCGTGCCGAAGATGGCGTGCAGCTGGCGGAAGAAGGTGCGCGCGGTCTCGTCGACGAAGCCGAACTTGGGCGGCAGCTGCACCAGCAGGCAGCCCAGCTTCTCGCCCAGCTCCCCCGCTTCGGCGGCGAACTGCACCAGCAGCGGTTCGACGTCTTCCATGCGGGCGTCGTGCGTGATCGCACGCGGCACCTTGACCGCGAAGCGGAAGTCGTCGGGTACGCAGGCGGCCCACTTGGCATAAGTCGCCGGGCGGTGCGGACGATAGAAGGACGAGTTGATCTCGACCATGGGGAACACGGCGGCGTAGCGTTCGAGGTGGCTGCCTTCGACGGGGAAGGATGCGGCATCGGCCTTGGGCAGGCTCCAGCCGGCACACCCGACCAGCAGGCGGCCCGGCAGGTTTGCATCCGCTGTTGAATGAGCTGTCATAAGCATGGCAAAGATGGCAATGGCTCCATTCTACGAAACGCGCCGCGAGGGCGGCGCATGATGTTCGGCATACAATACCGGGGTCTGTGAACGAAGGAGACCCCGATGAGCGAACCGATCCATATCGTCTGCCCGCAATGCGATGCGGTGAACCGGCTGGCGCCCGAGCGCCTGCGCGATGCGCCCGTGTGCGGCAAGTGCACCCGGGCCCTGTTTACGGGGCGCCCGCTCGACGTCGACAGCGCGCGCTTCATGAAACACGTGGGGCGCAACGACATCCCGGTGCTGGTCGATTTCTGGGCCGAGTGGTGCGGCCCCTGCAAGATGATGGCGCCGCACTTCGCCCAGGCGGCGCAGCGGCTCGAGCCGGCGCTGCGCCTGCTGAAGGTCGATACCGAACGCAGCCAGGACCTGGCGGCACAGTTCGCGATCCGCAGCATCCCGACCCTGGCGCTGTTCCGCGGCGGCCGCGAGCTCGCGCGCCAGTCCGGGGCCATGGATGCCGGCCGCCTGGTCGCCTGGGTCGAATCACAGCTGAGGTGACACCGCAGAGCAGGTCTTGAAGAAGCTGCCTTCGGCCCTCATGTTGGCAAAACGGCAGCACTGGCTGCTACAATCGTCGCGTACGGGGCGTTCCCGTGTTCCTCTAAGGAGAAAACTGATGTCGCAAGACCTGGTAATGGATCGCGGAACCGAGGACGCCAAGCAGTTCGCGCGCATCCTGTACGTGGCACACGCCCTGACCTTCCTCTTCTCGGCCGGCCTGTTGTCGATCCTGGTGCTGATCGTTAACTACGTCAAGCGTCCGGAGACCCAGGGCACCATTGTGTATTCGCACCACACCTGGATGATCCGGGCCTTCTGGTGGTACCTGGTCTGGTCGGTCGTGGCCTGGGTGCTGGCGGCCACCATCATCGGCATCCCGATCGCCCTGATCGTGTGGGGCGCTGCCTGGCTGTGGGCGGCCTACCGGATCATCCGCGGCTTCCTCGACCTGAACAGCAACCGGCCGATGCCGGTCTGATGCGAGCGGGCGGCGCAGCCGCCCCATCTGGCATGAAAAAAAGGGATGTCCGCAGCAATGCGAACGTCCCTTTTTTACTCGCTTGCGCGTGCTTTTGACCTGGTCGTGGAATCCAGCGCGGACGGAATAGCCAAGCGGCCGCCTAGCACGCCAAACACGCGCTTATAACTTGTCCAGCGCCTGCTCGATATCCGCGATCAGGTCGCCCGTCTCTTCCAGGCCGATATTGAAACGCACCAGCACGCCCTGCTCCTGCCATTGGCTGCGGATCGCCCGGATCCGGTAAGGCATCACCAGGCTGTTCGGGCCGCCCCAGCTGTAGCCGAGGCCGAACAGCTGGAGGGAGTCGACGAAGCGGTCGGTCTGTTCCTCGGTATAGCGCGGGTCGAACAGCACCGAGAACAGGCCGCCTGCGCCCTGGAAGTCGCGCTTCCAGTTCTCGTGGCCGGGGCAATCCTCGAAGGCCGGGTGCAGCACCTTCTCGATCTCCGGACGCCCCTTGAGCCAGGCCGCCACTTGGCGTGCAGCCAGGTCGTGCGCCTCGAAGCGCAGCTTCATGGTGGGCAGGCCGCGCATCACCAGGTAGGCATCGTCGGCGCTGACGCCCAGGCCCAGGCGCATGTGGGCCTGCGCCAGGCGTTCGTTCAGCGCACCGTCGCGGGTGATCACGGCGCCCATCAGGAGGTCGGCTCCGCCCGACTGGTACTTGGTCAGCGCGTGCATCACGATGTCGGCACCGGCGTCGAAACCGCGCAGGGCCAGGCCGGCCGACCAGGTGTTGTCGAGCGCGACCGGCACGCCCTTCTCCTTCGCGGCCCTGCAGATGGCCGGCAGGTCGGGCACTTCCATCGAGACCGAGCCCGGGGCCTCGGTCCAGATCAACTTGGTGTTCGGCTGGATCAGCTCGGCGATGCCGCTGCCCACCATCGGGTCATAGAAGCGGGCGCTGACGCCGAAATCCTGGGACAGCCAGCGTCCCAGTTCGCGGTTCGGGTTGTAGACGTTCTCGGGCAGCAGCACGTCGTCGCCGCTTTTGAGCAGCGCGAAGTTGATCATCGCGATCGCCGACAGGCCGGAAGGCGCCAGCAGGCAGTGCTCGCCGCCCTCGACCTGCGCCAGGCGCGCTTCCAGCGTGAAGGTGGTCGGCGTGCCGTGCAGGCCGTAGGTGTAGGCGCTCTTGTCCTTCCACTGCCCGGAGCGCATCGCGGCGACGTTCTCGAACAGGACCGTCGAGGCGCGGTGCACGCTAGGTGGAAAGGCGTCGAAACCGCCAGGCGCCTGGTAGTCGCTGTGGATCAGGGAAGTCTGGACGCTCTTCTTGCTCATGCCACGGTGGCCCACAGGTCGTGCGCGTCGGCCTTGGTGATGGTCACGTCGATGAACTGGCCCACTTGCGGCTTCGGCTTGCCCGGCTGAAGGGCGCGCTTGATGTGGACCATGCCGTCGATCTCCGGCGCATCGGCGGCGGTGCGGCCGATGGCTTCACGGGCGCCGACCTCGTCGACCAGCACGCGCATGGTCTTGCCGACCTTGGCCTGCATGCGCTTCAGAGAAATCTCTTCCTGCAGCAGCATGACGCGGGCGCGGCGCTCTTCGCGCACGGCTTCCGGCACCGGGTTGGCCAGCTCGTTGGCGGTCGCACCCTCCACCGGCGAATAGGCGAAGCAACCGAGGCGGTCGATTTGCGCTTCGCGCAGGAAGTCCAGCAGGTATTCGAACTCTTCCTCGGTCTCGCCCGGGAAGCCGGCAATGAAGGTCGAGCGGATGGTCAGGTCCGGATTCATCTTGCGCCATGCCAGGATGCGGTCGAGGTTCTTCTCGCCGCTGGCCGGGCGCTTCATGCGCTTGAGGACGTCCGGGTGGGCGTGCTGCATCGGGATGTCGAGGTAAGGCAGCACGTGGCCGTCGCCCATCAGGGGGATGACCCCGTCGACGTGCGGATACGGATAGACGTAGTGCATGCGCACCCAGGCGTCGTACTGGCGCGCCATCTTGCCCAGTTCCTCGGTGAGCTGGGTCATGTGGGTCCTGACCGGGCGGCCGTTCCAGAAACCCAGGCGGAACTTGACGTCCACGCCATAGGCGCTGGTGTCCTGCGAAATGATCAAGAGTTCCTTCACGCCGGCCTTGAACAGGTTCTCGGCTTCCTGCAGCACCTCGTGGATCGGGCGCGAGACCAGGTCGCCGCGCATCGACGGGATGATGCAGAAGCTGCAGCGGTGGTTGCAGCCTTCCGAGATCTTCAGGTAGGCGTAGTGCTTCGGAGTCAGCTTCACGCCGTGGTCCGGCACCAGGTCGACGAAGGGGTCGTGCGGCTTCGGTAAATGCAGGTGGACCGATTCCATCACCTCGGCGACCGCGTGCGGGCCGGTCACGGCCAGCACCTTCGGGTGCACCTTGGTGATGATGTCGGCGCCGTCCGCGTCCTTCTTGGCGCCGAGGCAGCCGGTGACGATGACCTTGCCGTTCTCGGCCAGGGCCTCGCCGATCGCATCGAGCGATTCCTGCACCGCGGCGTCGATGAAGCCGCAGGTGTTGACGATCACGAGGTCGGCGCCGTCGTAGGACTTGGCGGTTTCATAGCCTTCGGCGCGCAGCTGGGTCAGGATCTGCTCGGAATCGACCAGCGCCTTCGGGCAGCCGAGCGACACGAAGCCGACCTTGGGCGCGACCGTGCCGGCAGCCGGGCTCGGGATGACGAGCGGCGCGGCTGCTTCGGCGACGGCGGCAGCGGTGTTGGCGGAGGCAACGGGAATACGACGAAGTTCGGTCATGGGCGGACGACAAGGAATCTGGGCAATCCGCGATTGTACCCGAAGCGGGTGTGCCGGTGGAACCTGGGGGGGTGTTTGCCGGCCCGGGACCGGGCCGGCGGATGTCTCGAAAAGACGACTTCTTGCTAGGCTGATTACTTCTTATCGTTCGGCGGCGTCATGCCAGGGAACGGGAAGGCGCCGAACATCGCCTTGCTCTGGTTCTGCATCTGCTCCTGCATCTGCAGGAACAGGTTCTTCGACTGGTCGATGTAGTTGTTCATCATGCCCTGCATCATCGGGCCCTGGACGTTCATGAACTGGGTCCACATTTCCGGGCTGAAGGGCTTGCCTTCGAGGGCGCCGGCGGCATTGCTGGTGAACTTGTTCTGGATGTCGGTGAAGGCCTGCACGTTCTTTTCCAGATAGGAACCCATCATGCCTTGCATGGCGTGGCCGTAGTAGCGGATGATCTGGGCCAGCACCGAGCTGGAGAACATCGGGATGCCATTGGCTTCCTCTTCCAGGATGATCTGGAGCAGGATGCTGCGGGTCAGGTCTTCGTTGGTCTTGGCGTCGACGACGGTGAATTCGTCGGCGTCGAGCACCAGCTGCTTCACGTCGGTCAGGGTGATGTAGGAACTGGTCTGGGTATCGTACAGACGGCGGTTCGGATATTTCTTGATCAGGCGTTCGGCACTCTTTTTCACACTGCTCATTTCATGTCTCTCATTGTGCGTTGCGGTACGGGCACCTCAAAAACCTACTGCGCGTTGCACTGCCGGCCTGCGATGCTCGCTGTACGCTTGTACAGCTGCGCTTCTCTGCCACCAGTGCCGCCGCCCGCTACGGTTTTCGAGTCGCCCTAGCGTGGAACGCACGCTATTTTTCTTGATTGGTCACCAGAAAACCCGGCCCGTGGGCCGTGCCGCGCGGCAATTTTATTGCCTTACGGACGGACAAGCCCACACCATACCACGACCCGCGCGCAGGTGCAGCAATTATTAGACTACAAACTAACGTGATGATTTTGATATGTACAGCGGCTGGAAAGCCACCCGCCGTACAGGGCTGCGTTCAGTCCGCGCGCGCCTTGACGTAGCGCCCCGGCGCCGCCTCGAGCGGCTGGTAACGTCCGTTCCCGAACGCACTCGGGGCCGGCACGTCCGCGCCGCCATGTTGCGCCAGGAACTTGGCCCACTCCGGCCACCAGCTGCCCTTCTGCTCGGTAGCGCCCGCGAACCAGGCCTCGGCCGTCTTCGGGCGCGCCCTGCCCGACTTGTCGTTGACCCAGTAGCTGCGCTTGTTCTTGGAAGCCGGATTGATCACGCCCGCGATGTGACCGGAGGCGCCCAGCACGTAGCGGTTCGCCTTCGGGTTCTTCGGGTTCAGCAGGTCCATCGAGGCGAAGGCCGCTTCCCACGGCACGATGTGGTCTTCCTTCGAGCCGTACAGGAACACCGGGCAGTCGATCCTGCCCAGGTCCACGGGCACGCCGCATACGCTCAGGGCGCCCGGCACTTTCAGCTTGTTCTCGAGGTAGGTATTGCGCAGGTACCAGCAGAACATCGGGCCCGGCAGGTTGGTGCTGTCGGCGTTCCAGTACAGCAGGTCGAAGGCCGGCGGTTCCTTGCCCTTGAGGTAATTCTGCTGGACATAGTTCCACACCAGGTCGTTCGGCCGCAGGGCCGAGAAAGTCGTGGCCAGGTCGCGGCCCGGCATCAGGCCGCCGCCGCCCAGGGTCTGCTCGCGCAGCGCCACCTGGGCCTCGTCCACGAAGACTTCCAGCACGCCGGTGTCCTGGAAGTCGAGCAGCGTGGTGAGCAGCGACAGGCTGGCGGCCGGCTGCTGGCCGCGCGCGGCCAGCACGCTCAGCGCGGTGGCGGCGATGGTGCCGCCGACGCAGAAGCCGAACACATGGGTCTTGTCCTGGCCGCTGATCTCGCGCACCACCTCGATCGCCTTGATCGCACCGGTCTCGACGTAGTCGTCCCAGCGGACCTTGGCCAGATTGCGGTCCGGGTTGCGCCACGACACCATGAACACCGTGTTGCCCTGCTCCACCACGTAGCGCACCAGCGAGTTTTCCGGCTGCAGGTCGAGGATGTAGAACTTGTTGATGCACGGCGGGATCATCAGGAGCGGCACCGCCTTCACGCTCGGCGTGCTCGGCGTGTACTGGATCAGCTGGAACAGCTCGTTCTCGAACACCACCTGGCCCGGCGTGGTGCCGACGTTGCGTCCGACCTCGAAGGCCGACTCGTCGGTCTGCGAGATGCGGCCCTTCTGCAGGTCGGCCAGCAGGTTCGTCAGCCCCTTGGTCAGGCTCTCGCCCTTGGTCTCGATCAGCTTTTTCTGCGCTTCCGGATTGGTTGCGAAGAAGTTGGCCGGCGACATGGCGTCGACCATCTGCTGGACCGCGAAGCGGATCTTCTGGCGCTCGCGTGGGCCGGCCTCAACGGCGTCGGCCAGGGCCAGCATGAATTCCGAGTTCAAGAGGTAGGACGCGGCCGAGAAGCTCGAAAGCGGGTGCTCCCGCCATTCGGAGCTGGAGAAGCGCCGGTCGTGGATCTCGGGCGTCTTGCCGCTGACAAAATCCTGCCACAGCTGGCCGGCCTTTTTCAGATAGTCGTCGCGGATGCTTTCCAGCTTCGCCGGGGCGATGCCGGCGCCGAAGTCCTTCAGCACGCCGGCCAGCGGATTGGCGCCGAAGGCAGTCGCGTCGGCGGCGGGCGGGGTCATGGCCGGCATCGTCATCCAGCCTTGCCAGACGCTCGGGTCGGTGAACTGGCTCATCCAGGAGGCGGCAAAAGCTTGGGGGTCAGGCATGTTCATGTCAGCGTCCGTTGTTTAGAATCGGGGTACAGAATAAAAACCTTGGGGAAAGCTCATGTGGATCGTCGCCGTTGCCTGGATTTATGTCGTTGCCCTCATGGCAGCGACCGAACCGACCGTGGTGCACGGCGTGATGACGTTCCTGTTCTATTGCGCCCTGCCATTATCCATTCTTTTTTATCTCACAGGGTCAAAACGACGGCGTGCGCGGCGCGAAGCGCTGGCCCGGAGCAACGCGGCAGCGGCGTCAAACGACGCGTCGGGCGGCGGGGGCGACTGAACATTGTGGGCCCGCACGGCGCCGCTTACTTGAGCCAGATCAAGCTGGCCTGGCGGCCCGTGACGCGATCACGGCGGTAGGAATAAAAACGCTCGGGCGCACTGAAGGTGCACATGCCCCCGCCATGGACGCGGGTCACGCCCTCAACCGCCAGCATCAGGCGCGCCAGCGTGAACATGTCGGCCAAAAATTTTACCGGTTGGTCAAATTTTGGCTTGAAGGCGGCCAGGGTGGCCTCGCCCGGCATGGCGGCCAGGAAGGCGTCGCGCACATCCTCGCCCACCTCGAACGCCTGCGGGCCGATCGCCGGTCCCATCCAGGCGGTGATCTCGCCGGCGCCCGCGGCGCGCATCGCCCGCAGCGTCTCGCCCAGCACGCCGCCGGCCAGGCCGCGCCAGCCGGCGTGGGCCGCGCCCACCACCTTGCCCTCGAGGTCGGCGAACAGCACCGGCAGGCAGTCGGCGGTCAGGATCGCGCACACCACGCCCGGCTCGGTCGTGACGCTGGCGTCGCCGGTACGCACCGGCTGCTCTGGTCCCACCGTGCAGGCATCGACCACGTCGGCGCCATGCACCTGCGCGATCCAGGCCGGACGGCCCGGCAGCCAGGCCTGCAATCGCTCGCGGTTGCTGCGCACGGCCTCGGGATCGTCGCCACAATGCATGCCGAGATTGAAGCCGCCGCCGCCTTTGCCGTCGTCGTACGGGCCCTGGCTCACGCCGCCGTCACGGCTGGTGGCCAGTGCGCCGACGTTCCCGGGCAGGTCAGGCCAGTCCGGCCATACCAGAGCGCCGCGGTCCATCACTCCTCGCTGTCCTCATCGCCCGGCTCGGCGATCCCGGCCTTGGCGATCAGCTCGGCGAAGTCGGCGGCCAGCGGCACCGTCCATTCGCAGGCTTCGCCCGTGCCCGGATGCACCAGGCCGAGGCGGCGCGCCTGCAGGGCCTGGCGGTGGAACACCGGCACCAGGTGCTGCTTGCCGTAGACGGCGTCGCCCACCAGCGCGAAGCCCAGGTGCTGCATGTGGACGCGGATCTGGTGGGTACGGCCGGTCTCCAGGCTGCAGCGCACCAGGCTCACCGGACGACGGTCCAGGCTGCCTTCGGCGACGCGCTTGAAATGGGTGATGGCGGGCTTGCCGAACATGCCGGTCGACACCGCCATCTTGACGCGGTCGCGCGGGTGGCGGCCCATCGAGGCGTTGATCGTGCCGGACAGCTGCGGCGTGCCCCAGACCAGCGCGAAATATTCGCGCTTGACGGTGCGCGCCTGCAGCTGGCGCACCAGGTCGGTCTGCGCCGCCAGGGTCTTGCCGACCACCATCAGGCCGCTGGTGTCCTTGTCGAGGCGGTGCACGATGCCGGCGCGCGGCACACCCACCAGTTGCGGGCAATGGTGCAGCAAACCGTTGAGCAGCGTGCCCGACCAGTTGCCGGCGCCCGGGTGGACCACGAGTCCGGCCGGCTTGTTGATGACGATGATGTCCTCGTCCTCGTAGACAATGGAAAGCTGCATGGGCTCGGGCGCGAAGGCCGTGTCTTCGGGCGCCGCCTGCGGTTCGATGAGCACGGTTTCGTCGCCGTAGGCGGTGTCCTTGCCGCGCGCCGGCTTGCCGTCGACCTTGACGAAGCCGCCTTCGAACCAGAGCTGCAGGCGGCTGCGCGAGAACTGGGGCACCAGGCCGGCGATGACCTTGTCGAGGCGTTGGCCGCAGACCTCGGGCGTGAGCTGCAGGGTGATCGGAGAGAGGTCCGGACCGGCGGGGAGTTCGAACCCGATCTCATCGTCGAGGTCAGAGTCTACAGGCATTTCCGCCGAATTCGGCGCAGGAGTTAATATCACGTGAGTCCCATCGGCTATAATCAGCCGTTCGTTGAATCTAGGTAAAACTTTCTTGCAAAGAGCTATGCAAAAAAAATTGTCTGTGCTGGTCGTCGCTTTCGCCCTCAGTCTGTCCGCTTGCAACATCTTGCCGAAGGCGGATGACGCCAGTAAAAATTGGACAGCGGAGAAATTATACGCTGAGGCACGCGATGAGATGAACGGCGGCCACTACGAAGCGGCAATCAAGCTGTTCCAGCAGCTCGAATCGAACTACCCCTTCGGCACCTATGCTGCGCAAGCGCAGATGGAAATTGCTTACGCCCATTACAAGGCGGGTGACCAGGCCGAGGCGCTGGCGGCGGTCGAGCGCTTCATCAAGCTGCACCCGAACCACGCCCAGGTCGACTATATGTATTACCTGCGCGGCCTGATCAACTTCAACGACCAGATCGGCTTCCTGAGCTTCCTCTACGAGCAGGACCCGACCGAGCGCGACCCGAAGGCCACCCGCGAAGCCTTTGCCGCCTTCAAGGCCCTGGTCGACAAGTTCCCGAACAGTAAATACCGCGACGATTCGATCGCGCGCATGAACTACTTGGTCAACGCCATGGCCCAGTACGAAGTGCACGTGGCGAACTACTACTACCGCCGCGGCGCCTTCCTGGCCTCGCTCAACCGCGCCCAGCTGGCCGTGCAGGAATACAGCGACGCGCCGGCGCGCGAGGAAGCCCTGTTCCTCATGATGCGCTCCTACGACAAGCTCGGCATGCCGGTGCTGCGCGACGACACCCAGCGCGTGCTGGTGCTGAACTACCCGAACAGCCGCTTCCTGAACCCGAACGCCGCCGGCGATGCGCCGTGGTGGCGCTTCTGGTCGAAGTCGGGCCCGAAGGCTTCGCCGAAGGACGCGGTACAGTAAGCAGGCCGGGCGCGGTTGGCCGATCCGGCCGCGCCCTGCCCCTTCATGCCGCCTGTTGGCGGCGGAACACCCAGCTGGTCTCGCTCGACGCCGCGGCGTCGAAGGCATAGCCGTCGACGTCGAAGTCCTTGAGCTGCTGCGGGTCAAGAATGCCGTGCTCGGCCGCATAGCGCGCCATCAGCCCGCGGGCGCGCTTGGCAAAGAACGAGATGATCTTGTACTTGCCGTTCTTCCAGTCCTCGAACACCGGCGTAATGATCGGCGCCTCCAGGAGCTTGGGCTTGACCGACTTGAAGTATTCTTCCGACGCCAGGTTGACCAGGGCTCCCGCCTTGATTTGCGCCAGCTGGGCGTTGAGCGCCTGCGTCACGCGCTCGCCCCAGAAGGCGTAGAGATTGGCGCCGCGCGGATTCTTCAGGCGCGTACCCATTTCCAGGCGATACGGATGCATGCGGTCCAGCGGACGCAGCAGGCCATACAGGCCCGACAGGATGCGCAGGTGGCGCTGGGCGTAGGCGATCGCCGCAGGTGGGAGCGTGCGCGCGTCCAGCCCCGCATAGACGTCGCCGTTGAAGGACATGATGGCCTGGCGCGCATCCAGATGGTCTTCGCTCCAGTGCGCGTAACGCGACACGTTGAGCATGGCCAGGCTGTCGGACAGGTCCATCAGCTCGGCGACCTGGCCGGGCGAATAGCTGCGCAGCACGGCGATCAGTTCGGCGGCGTGCGGGATGAAATCCGGGGTGGTGGCTTCCTTGGTGGTGCTTGGGGATTCGAGGTCGAGGGATTTGGCGGGCGACAGGACAATCAGCATCGGTTCAAACTGCTTTACTAGAAAAATTTCCTACATGATACCTGCTTTGCCCACGACCTCAGTGAAACCCATCGTCATCGACACCAACGTCTGCCTCGACCTGTTCGTGTTCCACGACCCGCGCTTCCTGCCCTTGCTGGCAGCGCTCGAGTCGGGGGAACTGGTCGCCGTGACGCGCGCGGATTGCCGCGACGAATATCGCGCCGTCCTGAACTACCCGCACCTGCCGCTCGACGACAGCAGCCGTGCCCAGGCGGCAGAGCGCTTCGACGCCCTGCTGCGCGTGGTGGCACCCGACGCCAGGCACGTGCGCCTGCCGGTCTGCACCGACCGCGACGACCAGAAATTCCTGGAGATCGCGCGCGACGCCGACGCCGAGGTGCTGGTCACCAAGGACAAGGCCCTGCTCAAGCTGGGCCGCCGCACCGCGCGCGAAGGCCTGTTCAAGATCATGCAGCCCGAGGCCTGGCTCAAGGCCCGGCAGGCCAGCACGCTAGAATGACAGCATCGTCATCTTCTACGCCATCATGAGCACTCCCGCATTGCCGACCCGCCTGCCTGCCGTGGGCACCACCGTCTTCACCCAGATGTCGCAGCTCGCCCTCGAACACGGCGCCGTCAACCTGGGCCAGGGTTTTCCCGACTTCGGCTGCGACCCGAAGCTCCTCGACCTCGTGAACGAGGCCATGCGCGCGGGCCACAACCAGTACGCGCCGATGACCGGCATCCCTGCCTTGCGCGCGGCGATCGCCGCCAAGCTCGAGCGCCTGTACGGCCGCCGCTATGACGACGTTAGTGAAATCACGGTCACCAACGGCGCCTCGCAGGCGATCCAGTCGGCCATCCTGTGCAGCGTGCATCCGGGCGACGAAGTGATCGTCATCGAGCCGGCCTACGACTGCTACCTGCCCGCCATCGCGCTCGCCGGCGGCGTCGCGGTGCCGGTGGCCATGCGCCTGGACAGCGCGGGCTACAGCGTGCCCTGGGACCTGCTGGCCGCCGCGGTCACGCCGCGCACCCGCATGATCGTGGTGAACTCGCCGCACAACCCGACCGGCTCGATCCTGCGCGCCGCCGACCTCGAGGCGCTGGCTGCCATCGTGGCCGGCACCGAGATCCTGGTGCTGTCCGACGAGGTGTACGAGCACATGGTCTACGACGGCGAGGAACATGCCTCCGTGTCGCGTCACCCGGTGCTGGCCGAACGCGCCTTCGTGGTCTCGAGCTTCGGAAAGACCTATCACGTCACGGGCTGGAAGGTGGGCTACGTGGCCGCCCCGGCCTCGCTCATGCGCGAGTTCCGCAAGGTCCACCAGTACAACGTGTTCAGCGTGAACACGCCGATGCAGCACGGGATCGCCGCCTACATGGAGGATCCGGCGCCCTACCTGGAGCTGCCCGGCTTCTACCAGAACAAGCGCGACCTGTTCCGCGCCGGCCTGGCCGGCTCGCGCTTCGAGCTGCTGGAATCAAGCGGCACCTATTTCCAGTGCGTGCGCTACGGCGCGATATCAGACCTGCCGGAGGCGGAATTCGCCAGGTGGCTGACGGTGGAGGCGAAGGTGGCGGCGATTCCGGTGTCGGCCTTCTACAGCCGGCCGACCGAATCGGGGATCGTGCGGTTCTGCTTTGCGAAGAAGGACGAGACCCTGGAGAAGGCGCTCGATACCCTGAGCCGCCTGTAAACCGTAGGGTGGGCGGGTTTCCCACCCACGCGGTGATAGTTACCTCTAGATCAGATGAATCGGTAGATAGGTCTCGGTTGAACGCGTGGGCGGCAAAGCCGCCCACGCTACCAAAGCAAGCCTAGCGGCCCAGCTGCTTCAGCTTGCGCTCCACAAACCCCTGCAGCTCGCCCGACAGCGTCCCGCTGTCGAGCGCCTTCTGGAACGCCCCTGTCGCTTCCAGGTTGCGCTTCTCGGCCTGCAGCGAGATGCCCAGGCCCATCCACCACACCCCGTTCTGCGGCGCCGTGCGCAAGGCTGCCCCATAGTGTTCGGCCGCCTCGCGCTGGCGTCCTTCGCGCGCCAGCGCGCCGGCCAGAAACGCGTGGTAGTCGCCGTTGCCCGCCGCATGCGGCAGGCTGCGCATCAGGGTCTCGATGCCGGAGCCGCCGCGCTCGATCTGCAGGCGCGCCAGCAGCATCGCCATCGCCGGCTGGGCGGGGTCGAGCGCGAGCCCGGCCTGCAGCTGGCGCATGGCCTCATCAAGCCGTTTGGCTTCGACCAGCAGGCCCACCAGGGTCTGGCGCGCGGGTTCGTGGCGCGGGTCCACCTTCAGGGCCGCCTGCAGGCCGGCGATGGCCTCGGTGACGCGCCCGTCCTCCAGGCTGGCCAGGGCGCGCCGGTAGGCGTTCTCGGCGCGCTGCGCCGGGGTCTCCACCCTGCCGCCCTTCGCGGGGGCGACGGGCTTCGCAGCCGCAGTTCGGGCAGGCTTGGCTGCGACCGGATGGGAAGGCCTGGCCGCAGCCTTGGCCGCCACAGGTGCGGCAGGCTTCGCTGCCGGTGCCGGCGCTTCGTCCGGCGCTGCCTCGGCCACGGGCGCCGCAGGGGCAGCCTGGTCCTGGCGCGGGGCCACCGGCACCTCGAAGGCCACGACCGGCACGACCGCGGCAGGCGCTGCCGGCTTGGGCAACGGTGCCGCGGCCGGAACCGCAAGCGCCAGCGGCGCCGGAGTCGTCTTCGGTCCGAGGAAGCGCCAGCCGGCAAAGCCTGCAGCCGTCACCACCGCCGCGACGCCGGCGGCGATGGCGACCCGGTTCAACGGCCAGCCGCGCTCGGGCGGGGGCACCGGCCACACGTCGGACGGCAGCGGCGCCGCCCCGGGCTGTCCGGCGCGTGCGTCCAGGTCCTGCAGCATCCGGTTGATGAGACTCATCGTGCAAACACCCATGCCAGGCCGGCGGCGGTCGAGAACACCGCGGCGCCACCAAGCAGCCAGGTCCAGATGGTGCGCTGGACGCCGATCGTGTCGCGCGCCGCCGTGGCCACGTGGCTGCCCGCCACCTCGCGCTTGCCCTCGCCATAGCTGAGCATCAAGGCTTTGTGCGCCATGATGTTTACCAGGCGCGGCACGCCGCCGCTGGCACGGTACAGCCCGCGGATCGCCGCGCGCGAGAACAGGCGCGCGCCGGTGAAGCCGGCCACGCGCAGGCGGTGCGCCACGTAATAGTCCATGTCGTCGCGGCTGAGCGCGCCCAAATGGTAGTGGAAGGTGATGCGCTGGGCCAGCTGGCGGATCGATTCCAGTTCCAGCTTGCGGTTCAGTTCCGGCTGGCCGAACAGCACGATCTGCAGCAGCTTGCGCTTCTCGGTTTCCAGGTTGGTGAGCAGGCGCAAGGCTTCCAGGCTCTCCACCGGAATCGCCTGCGCCTCGTCCAGGCACAGCACCACGCGCAGGTCGTGGCCCGCGAGTTCGAGCAGGCGCAGGTTGATCGCCTTGAGCACCTGGTGCTGGTCGACGTCGCGCGCGAGATCGAGTTCCAGCTCGTCGGCCAGGGCCAGCATCAGGGTGCGCGGCTCCAGGTAGGGATTCGGGATGTAGGCGGTGACAAAACCCTCGCCCAGCGTCGCCATGAACTTGCGGCACAGCAGGGTCTTGCCGGTGCCGACTTCGCCCGTGATCTTGATGAAGCCTTCGCCGCCGCGCGCCGCCACCAGCAGCGTGTTCAGCGCTTCCTGCGAGCGCGCGCTGCCGAAGAAGAAGCTGGTGTCCGGGGTGATCCCGAAGGGCAGCTCGCGCAGGCCGAAGTGGGCCGCGTACATCAGCGGCGCTCCCGGGTGCGCGGATCCAGTGCCTCGATGCGGCGGCTCGCATCGAGCAGGTCCTGGCTCCAGTCGTTGGCGCCGTCGACGATGGTCGGCTTGATCAGGACCACCAGCTCGCGCTTCTGGTTGACGCGGGTCTTGTTGCGAAACAGCGCGCCCAGCACCGGCACCTTGCTCGCGCCCGGCAGCTGGTCGACGTCGCCGCTCGACACCTGGCGCATCAGGCCGCCGATCGCGACCACCTGCCCGCTCTGGCCGCGCACATAACTGTCCAGCTCCGAGGTGGCCGAGGCCGCAAGCGGCAGGGTCAGGGTGCCGGCCGAACCGAGGTCGACGTTCTTGGTCACCGTGGAGACCTGGCTCACGGAAGGATGCACGTGCAGCAGGATGTTGCCCTTGTCGTCGATCTGCGGGGTCACGTCCAGCACCACGCCCGAAAAGAAAGGCTGGAGGGTCACGCTCGGGGTGTTGGTGGTGCCGTTGTCGTTGGTATTGACGGTGTTGGTCACGCCGGTGACGAAGAACTCGTCGGTGCCGATCTTGAGCACCGCCTTCTGGTTGTTCATCGCCGCCACGCGCGGGCTGGACAGCACGTGCACCTGGCCCTGCGACTCTAGGAAGGAGATCAGGGCTGCGAAGTTATTGGTCTGGAAGGCGAAGCCGAACAGCGAACCGGCCGCGGTGGCCGCGTTCGACAGCGAGAAGCCGGTGCTGGCGGCCAGGCCCTGGCCGTTGTTGATTGGCGCCGGCTGGCCGCCGGTGTAGGGCAGCGGCGCCAGGTTGGCGCCCGGCGCGATCATGCCGCCCGACACCCGGTTCGGGTGCGAGCTCTTGATCGAGGCGAACGAGGCCCAGTTGATCCCGCTCTGGAAGCTGTCGTTCAGCTCCACCTCGAGGATCTTGGCTTCCAGGATCACCTGGCGGTCGACCGCCAGCTGGGTGGCCTTGAGGTAGGCGTCGACGCTGCGCAGCTCTTCCGGCATGGCGCGGATCACCAGCACCCCCGACTGCGGGCTGATCACCACGCTGCGCCCGCCCTCCTTCGAGCCGACGATGGCTTCCAGCGCGGCTTTCAGCTCGCTCCAGAAATCGTTGTCGGAGGTGGTGCGGATGTCGGTGCTGTCGAGCTGCACGTTGTTGCCGCCGAGCGTGTTGCGGCCGCTGTCGTTGCCGGTATTGCCCTGGCCGGTGCCGGTGCTGTTGTTGTTCCGGTTGCCGTCGCGGCCCGCGTCCGCCACCGAGGTCGAGCTGACCCGCAGGTTCGAGGTGCCGCGGCGCTTGGCGGTCAGGTAGTTCACCTGGAACATCCGGGTCTGCATCGTCAGCGGACGGATCGTGATGCGGGTGCCGTCGATCTTGTAATCGTAGCCGTACATCTCGCGGATCGCTTCCAGGGTCTCGGCGATCGTCACGTCCTTCAGGTTGGCGCTGATGTTGCCCGAGACCTCGGGATGGACTAGCATGTTGTAGCGGGTTCCGGCCACGATCGAGCGGAAGAACTGCTGCGCCGGCACATTGTTGAACGCAACGTTGAAGCGCTCCTCCAGCGCGGCCCTAGCCTTGGGCAGCTGGCTGGCCAGCGCACTTGCCGGCGGCAGCAGCGCCGCGGCGACGGCATCGTCGACCGCGGGCGCGGCGGCGGGCCTGGCCTGCGCCTTGGCCATCTCCCTGCCGATCGCGTCATAGGTCTCGTTCTGCGAACTGGTCTGGCAGCCGGAGAGCAGCAGCGCGCCGGCGACGGCGGCGCTGGTCAAGGAGAGCTTGTTCATCATGGTCCGTGGCATCGAGCGATTCGTCATTGGGCGGCAGGCGTAATGCCGGCGGCCGTGCTATCCACCGGGTCGAGGCGCAGCACCTGGCGTTCGCGGCCGCGCACAAGCTCGACCTGGTTCTCTGTCATGCGGGCCACGCGCGCGCCGCGGAAGCTCCCGCCCAGGCGCACCGTCTCGCCGTCGATCACGGCGACGTGGCGTCCGCCCGCGCGCGGCGAGATCAGGACCGATTGCAGGCGCGGCAGGCCGTCGCCGGCGCCGTCCAGCCGGCTGGCATCCAGCGCAGCCGGCGGACGGGTCGGGTCGGCCAGCGCTTGCGCGGCAGCCGGAAGGCTGGCCAGCAGGCCTGCCAGGCTCAGGGCGAGGGTCAGTTTTTTCACAGCTTCATCCATTTGCGGTCCAGACTCAGGGTATACAGCGTGAGCGTCAGTCGCGCGGCCGGGTACGCTTCCACGTCGAGCTGCGCCCTGCCCCAGAACAGGCGGGTGGGCATCGCTTCGAGCGCGCTCATGTAATCGACCATGTCGAGGTAATTGCCGCGCACGGTGACTTCGACGCCGTGGCGGTACAGCAGCACCGGGGCGGGCACCTGGCCGGACGCTGCGGCGCTGTCTGCGGCGGCGGGCGCGCCAGCCGACGGCGTCGCGACCCCGGCTGCCTGTGCGCCCAGCGACGACATCGACTCGACGGGCAGCGTGCGCATCGACACCAGCTTCAGGCGTGCGTTGGCGCGCAGGATGGTATCGACCAGCGGCGCCATGCGCTCGGGCGGCACCAGGCCGTGCTCCATGGCCAGCAGCGAGTCGCCCAGCGCGGCGGTTTCCTGTTGGATGGCCTGCAGCTTCTCGCGCGCCGGCGCGTCCGGATCGACCTGGAAGGCCTGGACCCTGGCGGCGATTTCACCGTCCATGCCGATCAGGTTGTTCTGCTGCTGGCTGATCTGGCGGCGCAGCAGGTCCTGCTCGCGGTAGATCGGTCCCAGCACCATGCTGTGGCCGATGAATACGATCACCGCGGCGACGGCTGCGAACAGCAGGCCGCGCTCGCGCAGCGTGAGCGCGTCGATGCGCGCCATCAGTTCGATCAGGCGCGCCTTCATTTGCGCGGCTCCTCGGGAACCGATTGCAGGCTGAATTCGACCCAGGGCGCAGCTGCCACGTCCGGCTTGCCGTCGGCGCCGGCCGTGTCCACCCTGGCCGGCTGGCTGATCGACAGGCTGGCGAAGGATTTGCCCTGCATCAGCGGTTCGCCGGTCAGGCGCGCCAGGTAGCCGGGCACCGTGGCCGGGTCGGTGGTACGGCCGCGGATGCCGATGTCCCTGCCGCCGCCCGAGACGCTCACGCCGGTGAGCCACAGGCCGGTGATGCTCTGGCGCGCCAGGGCCTTGAAGTAGCCGGCATAGCCGGCCGTGTCGCCCAGCTCGCCGCGCTCGATCACGCGCGAGATGTCGCGCAGCGCGGCCAGCTGGGCCTGGGCCTCGGCGATCTCGGCGTCGAGGTCCTTGTTCTTCTGGCGCGGTGCGAAGTCGAGGTTCACGCTGGCCAGGCGCGCCTGCTTGCGCTCCAGCTGCACGGCGCCGGCGCTGGCCTGCGCCTGCAGGCTGGCGGTCTGCATCCGGCCGTAGCTGGCCAGTGCGGCGATGCCGCCCACCAGCACCAGCAGCGACAGCGCCATCGTGGCCGCGGTAAAGACCTTCTTCTGCGGCTGGAACGCCGGGTTGAACAGGTTGATCTGCTGGCTCATGGCGCCGCCTCCGTGCGCAGCGCGGCGCCCAGCGGGATGAAGAAGCGCCCCTGCACGGCCTGGTCCTGCAGCTCGGGCGTTCGCCCCAGGTCGAACACCGAGGCCAGGTCGAGGGTCTCGACCGGGGTGTACAGGTTGCTCGACAGGTAGTCGTCCAGGCCGCTCACCTTGCTGGGACCGAGCACCAGCTTGGCAATGCTGATGAAGGAATACTGGCGCTCGAAATTGTCGAGCGAGCGCTGCAGCTCGAGGGTGATGCGGTCGAAGCTGGCGTGCTTGCGCTCGTGGTCGGGCTCGAGCAGCTGGTCAAGCGTGACGTCGATCCGGCGCGACAGGTAGAGCTCGCCACGCCAGGTCACGGTCAGGAGGCCGCCTTCGGCGCCGAACGAGAGCATGGCCACGCCGCGGTTTTCGGGCGCGATCAGTGCCGAGATATTGCGCTGCGCCATTTCTGGGATGTCGATGACTTCCAGCCCGATCTTCGCATCCAGGAACAATTGCTGGCGCGGCTTGATGACGGTATTGCGCGCCGCCACCACGAACACCGACTGCTGGGCGCGCACCTGGCCGGCGTCGACCGGAATGTCGAGCACGTCGACGGTCGCATCGGTAACCGGAAAATCGAGGATGTCCTTCAGGCGCCAGCGCACCGCGGTCTTGACCTCTTCGCGCGGCACGTTCGGCGCCTCGAGGTTGATGAGCTGGTATTCGCCCGGGCCGAGCAGGGTCAGGCAGCGATAGGCATGGGCCTGGCCTTCGCGCGCAGCCTTTTCCAGCACGGCCGCATCCGGCTTGCCCGGCAAGAAATGAGCAAAGCGCACGGAAGGCATGCCTTCCGCGACCGGCTTGACGCTGGTCGCGGCCACGCCGTCCACCAGGACGGCGATGGTCAGCCAGCCATCTTTCTTCTTTGCTCTCTTAAGAAAACGCATGCACGGGATCGCGGAAATAATTCAATACGGCAAAGACTTGATTATATTCAAGCCGAGCCGGAAGCGATCACAAAAAGTGGCCCCTGCCCTCAAAACTGGCAGTTTTCGATCCGCTTTGCCACGTTTCGTTGTCAATACATCTCGCGCACGTAGATCACGGGGCTCTTGAACTGGCCGAAGCTGACGCGGCCGATCGTGCTCGGCAGGTAAGGAAGCGATTCCCTGGCATCGATGAACAGGTCGACGGTACCGCTCTTGTCGGCCGTGAGCGGCGCCAGCACCAGGCTGGCCTTGCCGTCCTTCAGCAGCGGCAGCGGAACGGTGCTGCCGGCAGCACCGCTCCCAAATACCTTGATGGAGGGATCGCATTCGCCTTCGATCGAAGCGCGCAGGCTGCGCCGGCAAGCCGAGAACCTGACCTTCCCCAGCACCGCCGCGTCTTGCTCTACCCCGCCATTGTGCTCCCACGCCTGGCCGCTCCAGAACTGGGCGTGCAGCGGCACCGGGGTCTTGGCCAGGGGCGTGCCCACCACGTTGTTCACCATCAGGCGGCCGTTCACCACCATGATGCCGCCTTCAACAGACACGAAGCCTTTCTCGCGCAGGGAACTGATGGTCAACGGCATGGCGCCCTCGGCGGTCTTGCGCAGGTCGGAAGCGGTGGCGCGCACGTGCACGGCGGTGGGCGCAGTCCAGCCGCGCGTGGCAGCCTCGGCGTCGTAGCCGACCTCGAGCTGGAAGCGGAGGTCCTCGCGCATGGACTCCGGCTTGCCTTCTCCGTTCACGAAGCTGCCGGGCGGCTTGCCATCCGCGCCCGGCGCGCTCACGGCAGTCAAGCTGATGGCGGGCACCAGGGCCGCGTCGAAGCGCTGCAGCGCATTCCCGTTGCGGCCATAGGCCGTGACGGTCACCGTGAACGGCTGCCCCGAATACACAGCGCGCGAGATCAGGTGCGGCGCCCCTCCCGGGCAATTCATGCGCTTCAGGCAGCCGAAACCCTTTTCGGTCTCGGTCTTGAAGTATTGGGGGTAGAAGCGGCCGACGTCGGCGCCGGGAATTGCCAGCGACTTGACGCCCAGGTAGTTATCGAGCTTGACTTCGAGATTGGCAACGCCGGCCTCGTTCCAGGCGAAGCTGCGCAGCACCGATCCGGTACCGCTCCAGTCGTTCTGCGACGCGAGCAGTTTCTGTTCGACCTCGCCCCCCTTGGCCAGAACCTGCAGCCGCTCGGCCAGCGCGAACTGGCCGGATTCGTTGCCGAAATTCCTCAGCGGCCCGATGTTGTCCTGGCCATACGCGGACACCTCGACCAGGAAAGGCTCGCCGGCTTCGGCAAAGCCGGCCTGTTCCAGGGCCGAGTTGCCTGGATTGAGGACGCCGTCGGGGCGCTTGATGACGCTCTTGATGATTGCCGGGACCGACGCGAATCTGACCTTGCCGGTGTTGCCGGCGGCGTCGCGTACCTGCAGCGTCACCATGCCCACGTCCGGGTAATGGAATTCTGCTTCCTTCGATACCGCGTTGGCGGCGAACACCGGCGTGGCGGCGGCGCCCGCACCCGCCGACAGCGCTGTACCGTGCGGGACGCAGGTCGACAGGGCCACGCCGTAGCTGCCGTTGGTGCCGGCAGTCTGCGCCGGGTTGTTGCATTCGAGGCTGTAGCGCAGGTTGGCCGTGGTCGATGCGGTAGTGCTGAACGGTTTCGCGATTCCCTTGTCGGCCCGGGTCAGGTAGATCACTGGCTTGCTGCCTGCAATCACCGGCCCGGCAAACAGCGCGCACGGGCCGCCCGAGGCTTTGATCTCTTCATTCGGCTTGCACGCGCCCACCGTGAATACGTAAGGATCCAGGTTGACCGGCTGGCCGCCGCCGGTGTCGCCTTCGACCGTCGACTTGTTGTTGCCGGGTGCGCCATCTCCTGTCCCCTTCACTTCGGCCGTGTTCGTGATCTTGCCTTCGGCATTGATCCTGGCCTTGAGCTGGACGCTGGCGCTGGCGCCGGGGGCCAGCGGCTTGTCGTATTTGCAGGTAACGGCCTGGCCGGCTACCTGGCAGGTCCAATCGGGGCCGCCCGCCGACACATAGGTGAGCGCCGCCGGCAGCGTGTCGATGACCTCGACCTTGCTGTCGGCGCGCGTGCCCAGGTTGCTGACCGTCAGGGTATAGGTGATCTCGTTGCCGAGCTTGAATTCACCAAGCTGGGTCTTCTGGATGGCCAGGTCCGCGGGTTTCGACGGCAGCGCCACGATCGCCGTCCCGAGCAGGACCCGGTCGGATTCGGTGGTGAAGACCGCATTCGCATCCAGCGGCCTGGCCGGCGGCGCGGGCAGATCGACGACGTCGAAGTCGATGCCCATCGAGTTCTCGTCGGAATTGGCGCCGCTCTTGGAGTTGAAGGCATTCTGCTTCTGGATGAAAGGCTCCGCGCGCAGCAGCTCGCCGGCGAAGCGCACCTCGTCGCCTTTCTGGTTGCCGGTCTTGTCGCCTTCCCAGACGATGTAGCCGAACCTGCCCGATCCGGCGTTGTCGGCCGGCGGCGTGTAGTCCGGCATCTTCACCGTGACGCTGGCGTTCTTGATGGCCTGCAGGCCTTCGTAGATGTTGACGGTGCGGTAGCGCTCGTCCTTGTGGGCGTAGACCACCACCAGCGCGAAGCCGGCCACCATGCTGTTTTCCTTCTGCTTCTTGGAGCAGTAGGTGTCCGAGGTATCGACCGTCAGGCCGCCGAAGGTGAAGCTGGTCTTGCCCTGGATCAGGTCGGTGACCTCCGCCGCGGCCGCAAAGTAGGTGAAGCCGTCGATCGACGAGCCGTAGCGACGATTGGCGGGGGCGCTGACCGCCGTGCCGTTCATGCTGACCTCGCCGTCGATGGCGCCGGTGCCGGCCCAGTACAGGGTGGCCGACACGATGCCGGCCTCCTTGGGCAGCGAGATGCTCGCCTGCGCGCTGGTCGCCAGGTCGCAGACCTTGGCGCCGCCGGCATTGCTCTGCAGGCTGGCCTGGGTGCCGGCGAAATTGATGTTGCCTTCGAAGGTCTTGGTCAGCGCCAGCGAGGTGGCGGCGGCCGGCTGGGCCCAGGCCAGGGCGGCGAGGCCGGCGCACAGGGCGCCGCGGCTGAGGTTCAGCAGTGTTTTCATATTTCTACTTCGAGCCTGCGTTGGACATAGTCGGGATTGTTCGGCGCTTGCTGGCCGCAGGCCCCGTCGACCGGCTGGTTGCAGGCGACCGCGGCGATGCGCCAGCGCATGACCGGATCGCCGCCGACGTCCTTGAGATCGTCGATCGCCTGGCAGCTCACGGTGACGCGGAAGCTTCCCAGCACGCTCGTAGCCGGAAAGCCGAAGGAATTGTTCGCGACGCAGCGCTGCTCGCGCAGCCGTGCATACAAGCCCCATCCGAGGCCGGCGCGCGCCGCCTGGTAGGCCTTGGCGCCCTCGAGGTCCAGGTTGCTGCTGGCCTGCTGCGATGTGAACAGCGTCACCGACGCCACGCCGAGGCCAGCCAGCACCACCAGCAGGAAGATCGCGGTGACCAGGCCTACGCCGGCCTGGCGCCGCAAGCGCAGCATGTAGGCGAGATGAACGGACTGTTTCATGGCGTATTGTCGACGTGAACCTGGCTGGCGAGCCGCACCAGCGTTGCATCGCCGTTGCCGTTGCCGGCAAACAGCGCGAGATTCAGCACCACCAGCGCGCTGCGCCGCAAGGCTTCGCTGCCATAGCGGAAGACCTGGCTGCAGTCGGCCACGCGCGACGCGATGACGGCACGCTGCGCGCCGTCCGGCGCCGCCTGCTGGGTGGGCGAGATTGCGTAGCCCCAGTAGCGAACCAGCTCCCTGCTGCCGTCCTTGCGCGCTTCGCAGGCATAGGTGACGGGACCGCTCACCACCTGGAAGCGATTGCTGGGCGAGCGGATCGGCGTCGTCTGGGTAGCGAAGGGATTGCTCTTCATCTTCACCACCGGATTGTTCGGCGAAGTGAAGTCGACCGCGGCAACCTGCGCAATATTGATGCCCTTGCCCATGTCGACGTAGCGGTAGGCGTCGGACTCGCTGTCTTCCGGATTGCCGAGGTTGTAGACGACGATGTAGTCGCCCGCTGCGATGCGCGGCTTGGTGCCGCCCACGGCGGTGAAGCGCACATTGTCCGGATTGTCGAAGTCGAGGACCGGGAACGTGTCGACGTCGTCGTCCAGCGTCAGGTAGCGTCCACCGGCGCGGGTCTGGAGGAATTCGACCGCACTGCCGTCGCCGCTCACGCGCACGCTGTTCGGCAGCGCCAGGCGCAGGTCGCGCGCGATGCGGCGCAGCGCCAGGTCGGCCTCGTCGGTTGCGGCGGCGCGTGCGCGGGTATCCACATAGCCCTGCACCGGGGCGCGGATGAACACGGCCACGATGGCGCCGATCACGCCGATGATGACGATCACCATGATCGCCTCGATCAGCGTGAAGCCGCGTGCGCGGCAGGCCTGGTTCGGCGCGCGCATGGGATTCACAGGAAATTCGGCGCGTAGCGCGTGCGGTAGCCGTCGAGCACGAGGGTCTCGCCGTCGTAGCGCACTTCCACACGGATGCGCAGCACGTCGACGTCGGCCGAAGCGGGGTTGGCGACGGCGATGCCGGCGATCGATTCCGGCGTGACCGTCACCGTGGCGCTGTAACCGTCCACGTTCATGGGTTCGCCGTTGGCGTCGGTGAGCCGGCCGCCGGCATCGTTGAAGCCGCTCTCCGCGACATTGGGGGCGCTGACGTAGTCGTTGATGTTGTCGAAAGGACGGCTGTTGTTCAGGGCCGGGACGCTGCCCTTTTCGGGGCCCCAGTTCTCCGGCACGTCGCACTCCTGGCTACTCTCGACGCTCTCGTCGCCGGCCTTGTCCGCGCTCGGGTCGCAGAAGGTGAAGCGCGCCAGCTGGACTTCCTCGAGCAGGCCTTCGGCGATCATCAGGGCCTGCTTGCGGCGCAGCGGATCGGCGCTGCCCTTGTTGGTGAGGTTCAGCACGCCGATGATGGCGGCCAGCGCCACCCCGACGATCAGGATGAACATGATCATCTCGATCATGGTCAGGCCCGACTGGGTCCGTTTACTGGACATAGCCGGTCTCCCGGTTCACCGTCACGCTGCGGCTTTCGCCCGGGCTGGTGATGGTCATGGCCAGGCCGCCGGGCGTCCCGCCGGGGGTGATCGGGCGGCCGAGCGCATCGAAGTAGAATTCGCTCAGTGCGGCCGACAGCGAGACCTGTACGCCTTCGGGCACGCCGATGCAGTACCAGCGCTCGTCCTGGCAATGGGTCCTGGAGGCCTCGCCGCCGATACCGGCCGCGGGGGCGGCCAGGCGGTTGGCCGGCGCACAATTGCCCTGCGGCGCGTCGTAGCACAGGGCGATGCGCTTGTCGTCGAGCTGTACGAACACGGGGGTATTGCGGGCGATCGCGCTCTTCTGGGCGTAGCGCAGCAGCGCACGGGTCTGGTCGGCAAAGGCCTCGGCGTCGAAGCCGCTGCGGTCGAAGAAGCGGCCGGCGGCGATCGCTCCCAGGATGCCGACGAGGACCATCACGATGATCAGTTCGACCATCGTGAAGCCATGCGCGCGGCTGTTTGCTACAGTCCGCATGCTAGCAGGGAGGCAGGGGCAAACGGACACGCGGCGCCGGGTCGCACGGATCAGGTGACGCCTGCTGACCACGCTATCGACTCGACGGCGCTTTCGCTAACAGGCGCTTCGTACATCAACCGCAGATGAATTTGCCGTTCGTATCGGCGTTGTCCGTGTAGGTCGGAGCCTGGCCGAGAGCCGTTGGCGGTGTATAAGTCACCGAGCATGTGGCGGCATTCGCAGCGCTCACACCCTTCGGCGCAACCGTCAGTCCGTTACCGGCAAAGGTGAACGTGAATTCAGTTTCGTTGAGGCCAGCGGCAGTGGCGAACGCGCGCGCTTGTACCTGGGATGCAGAAGCCGGATAGCCATTGATCAAGGTAACAGCGGTGCCTTCCATATCCACCGTTCCGGTGGTGACATTGGCTACCAGCGCCTTCCCGTGGATCATTGCTGCTGCCGAAGTGAGCGAACCTTTCGCCGCTTTCAAGCTGGCGGCGCGTGCATCGCCACTCAAGTCGGCGAATTTCGGCAGCGCGGTCGCGGCCAGGATGCCCAGGATGACGATCACGACGATCAGTTCGATCAGGGTGAAGCCGCCCTGCGCGCTCTTGCTGGAATACTTGTTCATGTAATTCTCTCCGTTGAAGTGGTGCGGGTGAGCCCGCGGTCTTGATTTATTTGGGCCCGGCGCCGACTTCGTCGATGACCAGTGCCCCGTGCTTACCGCTCCGCCCGCTTTCGGCCGGATGATACGAACTGGATAATTCTACCTTGAACTTAAGCAATTTAGATGTCTTGGAAGAAAAAGTGTCGTTACTAAGCACATAATTGACGGTGCGATCGTTGCGGTCGAAGAACCAGGCGCCGCGCCGCAGCATCTCCGGGTCGGGCGAGTAGTATTCGCCGACGTAATTGGCTGGCTGCCTGAGCAACCAACTCATCGGATTTTCTTGCAATAATATTAATGCCGCATCCTTGCCGGCCGCCGTGAGCAGCTGGGCCTCGCGCGCCGCCAGCGCCGTGCGCAGCGCGCCCACCACGTGGTAGGCGGCGGTCCGCTCCGATTGTGCGCGCCATTCGAGCAGCCGACCCAGCAGCACGCCCGCCAGCAGGCCCGTCACCACGACGCAGACCGCGAACTCGAAGCGGGTCGCCCCGCGCATGCGGGCGGATAGCATCACTTGCCTCCGTGTAGCGCCGCCTTGCCGAGGTCCCAGATCGGCAGGAAGATGCCCAGCGCCAGGATCAGCACCATCACACCCAGGAAGGTGATCAGGATCGGTTCGATCTGGCTCGACAGGGTCTTCAGCTCGTAATCGACCTCGCGCTCGTACATCTGCGCGATCTCGTCCATCAGGTCGTCGAGCGAGCCGGATTCCTCGCCCACGGCGATCATCTGCAGCACGATCGGGGTGAACACATTGGCGGCGATCGAGGTGCGCAGGATGCTCTCGCCGCGCTCGACGCCGTCGCGCATTCCCTCGATGCGCGAGCTCAGGTAGGCATTGTCGGCGGTCTGCGCGACCACCGTCAGGGCCTGCACGATCGGCACTCCGCTGCGGGTCGACAGCGCGAAGCTGCGGGCGAAGCGCGCCATGGTCGCCTTGTGGATGATCTTGCCCGCGATCGGCAGGCGCAGCTTGTGCTTGTCCCAGGCCAGGCGGCCCTTGGGCATGGCCACCCAGGCCTTGAAACCGAACACGGCGCCGCCCAGCATGGCCGCCATGGCGGGCCAGTAGGCGACCGTGAAATTCGAGGTCGACAGCAGGATCCGCGTCATCAAGGGCAGCTCGGCATTGAAGGACTTGAACACTGCCGCGAACTGCGGGATCACGAACACGTTGACGATCACCATCGCGATCGCCATCGCGATCACGACGAAGGTCGGGTAGCGCATCGCGGTCTTGACCCGCTCGCGCATGTCGCGGTCGAACTCGAGGTGGTCGAACAATCGCAGGAAGACTTCTTCCAGGCGGCCGGTCATCTCGCCCACCCGCACCATCGACAGGTAGAAGGTGTTGAAGACCTTCGGATGGCGCGTCATCGCGCTTGAGAGTTCGCGGCCCGAATCGAGCGACTCGCGCAGGTCCTTGATCACCTTGCCGAAGGACTTGTTGATGGCCGATTCCTGCAGGCCCGCCAGGCCGCGCATGATCGGCACGCCGGACTTGAGCAGCGTATAGATCTGGCGGCTGAACAGCTGCACGTCCATCGAGGTGACCTTCTTTTCCTGCAGGCGCGCGAGCCAGCCTTCGCCGCCGTCCTTGGAGGCTGGGCCCTTGCGGCTGGGGTTGATCTCGATGGGCGTGGCGCCGCTGCCGAACAGCTGGTCGGCGACCGCGCCGCTGTCGGCGCCCTCGAGGATGCCCTGCAGCAGTTCGCCGGCGGCGTTGCGCGCCTTGTAGGAAAAATAAGGCATCAGTCTTCGTACTGGTTACTGATGCGCATCGCTTCGGCGATGGTGGTCCTGCCCTGCACCGCCAGGCTCACGCCATGGCGGCGCAGCGTCTCGCCGCCCATCTCGGCATGCGCCACCTTCAGGAAGTGCGAGGGATCCGGGTGGTTGGCCGCCTCGGTCACGGCGCGCGTCATCTCGAGCAGTTCATAGACGCCGGTACGGCCGCGGAAACCCGTGCCGTTGCAGTGCGAGCAGCCCTTGCCGTGGAAGAAGGACGTCGTGGCGGCGCGTTCGCCCAGTTCCGCGCGCAGCCAGTTGGCTTCCAGGGGCGACGGCTGGTAAGGCGTGGAGCAGCTTTCGCAGATCACGCGCACCAGGCGCTGGGCCAGCACCGCCTGCAGCGAACCGCCCACCATGTAGCGCGGCACCCCCATGTCCATCAGGCGCAGCGGGGTCGAGGCGGCGTCGTTGGTGTGCAGGGTCGAGAGCACCAGGTGGCCGGTCATGGCGGCGCGCAGGCCGATCTGCGCGGTTTCCTGGTCGCGCATCTCGCCGACCAGCACGATGTCCGGGTCCTGGCGCAGCGCCGAGCGTAGCACGCGCGCGAACGAGAGCTCGATCTTGTCGTTGACCTGGACCTGGTTCACGCCCTTCAGGCGGTATTCGACCGGGTCCTCGACCGTGATGAGCTTCTTTTCCACCGAGTTCAGCTCGGACAGCGCGCTGTACAGGGTAGTGGTCTTGCCGCTGCCGGTGGGGCCGGTGACCAGCACCAGGCCGTTGGGACGCTGCACCAGCGCGCGGAAGCGCTCCACGATGCGCGCCGGCATGCCGATCGCGTCCAGGCGCAGCGTGGTGCCGCCCTGGTTCAGGAGTCGCATGACGACCGACTCGCCGTACTGGGTCGGCATGGTCGAGATACGCACGTCGATGCGCTGGTTGCGCACCTTGACCGCGAAGCGGCCGTCCTGCGGCAGGCGCTTTTCCGAGATGTCGAGGTCGGCCATGAGCTTCAGGCGCAGGGCCAGCGGCGTGGCCACCTTGATGTCGGCCTCGGTCTGCAGGTGCAGCACGCCGTCGATGCGGAAACGGATCTGCAGGCGCCCGTCCTGCGGCTCGATGTGGATGTCCGAGGCGCGTACCTGGGCCGCGTCGTCGAACACCGACTGCAGCAGCTTGACGATCGGCGCCTCTTCAAGGCCCGGGTTGGCGGCCAGCGCGCCGAAGTCGATCGAGGTGTCGCCCAGGTCCTGCTCGACCTCGCGCGCCAGGCCGGTGATCTCGCCGGTGCGGCGGTAGATGCGGTCGATCGCGCCCAGCACCTCGGTCTCGTTGACCACCGCCAGCTCGACGGTCTTGCGCAGCAGGCGCGCGATCTCGTCATAGGCGAACAGGTCGGTCGGGTCGGACACGCCCACCAGCAGGGTCTCGCGGCGGTCTTCCAGCACCAGGGCGCGGAAACGGCGCGCGGCGGTTTCCGGCAGCAGGCGCACCAGCTCGGCGTTGATGTTGTAGAACTTGAGGTTGATATACGGGATGTTCAGCTGGCGCGCCAGCGCGCCCGAGATCTGGTCTTCGGTGACGAAGCCGCTCTCGACGAACACGCGGCCGAGCTTGCGCCCGGTGCGTTTCTGGTCCGCGAGCGCCTGCTCGAGCTGCTCTTCCGACAGCAGTTTCTGCTGGATCAGCACCTCGCCGAGGCGAATTTTTTCCGGCCTTGCCATGAACATCCCTTGTTGTTATTGCTTGCGCTGAATATTTTATGCCAGAACCTGTAGGAATTGACCTACGAAATTTACACGGGGCATGGAAAGTGTGGCCCTTTCGCCTTGATCAAATGGCATCGCGTGTAAGATGGCCAGAAAAACGACGAGGAAGCCCATGGAAGACACCCCCAGCTTGCGCCGCCGCGTCTACCTGATGCGTCACGGCAGCGTTACCTATTTCGACGAGACCGGCAAACCCTTCCTTCCCGAAACCGTGGCGCTGAACCCGGCCGGCCAGGCCCAGGCCGATGCCGCCGGCCTGGCCTTCCGCGAGGCCGGCGTGCGCTTCGACCGCGTCATCACCTCGGGCCTGCCGCGCACCAATGAGACGGCGCAGCGGGTGCTGGCGGCGAGCGGGCAGGAGATCGCGCCGGACGTATGGCCGGAGCTGCACGAGATCCGCGGCGGGCGCCTGTCCGCCATCCCGACGCAGGAGCTGCGGCGCGCCTTTACCGGCGCCTTCGAGGGCGTGGTCGATGGAGAGCAGCGCTTCCTTGGCGGCGAATCGGTCGGCCAGATGATGGACCGGGTCCATTCGGCGATCGCACGCCTGCGCGCGCAGGACGACTGGGACACCGTGCTGCTGGTGCTGCACGGAGGCGTCAATTGCGCCATCCTGTCGCTGGCCCTGACCGGGCAGCGCCTGTTCCTGGGCGGCCTGTCGCAGGCTGCCGGCTGCATCAATGCGCTCGACGTCGGCGAGGATGCTGCCGACTGGGTGGTCCGCTTCGTGAACTACGTCCCCCCCGGCCCGCTGCAGCCGGAAGCGCGCGCCACCACCATGGAGCAGCTGTTCGAGCAGTACCGCAAAGGCCGCTGAATGCGTTCGCTCGCAAAGAAATAGCACGCCCGTGCACTTCAGAGCTAGAATCAAGTACAACATCAACATGGAGACGCGATGTACGAGGAAATGATGGGCACCAAGCCCGTGTCCGAACGCCAGCGCTTCGACGTCGACGCACTCGGCGCCTGGCTCGAGGCGAATGTCGAGGACTACCCGGGCGGCAGCTTGGCAGTGGAACAGTTCAAGGGCGGCCAGTCCAACCCGACCTTCCGGCTCGCCGCCAGGGGCCGGCGCTACGTGCTGCGCACCAAGCCCGGGCCGGCGGCCAAGCTGCTGCCTTCGGCCCATGCGATCGACCGCGAATTTCGCGTGATGCGGGCCCTGCACGGCGCCGGCTTCCCGGTTCCCCGCCAGTACGCGCTGTGCCTGGACGAAGCCATCATCGGCCGCGCCTTCTACGTGATGGAATGCGTCGAGGGACGCGTCCTGTGGGACCAGTCGCTGCCCGGGATGTCCGCAGCAGAACGGGCCGCCATCTACGACGAGCAGAACCGCGTGATCGCCCAATTGCACACGGTGGACTACGCGAGCATCGGCCTGGCCGACTACGGCAAGCCGGGCAATTATTTCGCACGCCAGATCGAGCGCTGGACAAAACAGTACCAGGCCTCGGTCACGGAGCCGATCGAGGCCATGGAGCGCCTGATCGAATGGCTGCCGCAACACATCCCGCCGGGGATTGATACCAGCATCGTGCACGGCGACTACCGCCTCGACAACATGATCTTCCACCCGACCGAACCGCGCATCCTGGCGGTGCTGGACTGGGAGCTGTCCACCCTCGGCCATCCGCTGGCCGATTTTTCCTACCACTGCATGAGCTGGCACATTGCGCCGGGGCGCTTTCGCGGCATCGCGGGCCTGGACCTGGAAGCGCTCGGCATCCCCTCGCTGGAGGCCTACGTGGCGCGCTACTGCGAACGCACCGGCAAGACCCTGCGCGCCGAGGACTTCGATTTCTACCTGGCCTACAACATGTTCCGCCTGGCCGGCATCATGCAGGGGATCATGAAGCGCTACGTGGACGGCACCGCCTCCAGTGCGCAGGCCCTCGAGAACGGCAAGGCCGCGCGGCCGATGGCCGAGATGGCGTGGCAGTTCGCCAGCCGCAGCCGCTGATCCAACGACAGGAGGACAAGCCATGGACTTCGCCTATTCCGAGCGCTGCAGGGAACTGCAGGCGCGCCTGCTCGCCTTCATGGACGAGCACATCTATCCGAACGAACGCGCCTTCAACGAAGAGATCGCGGCCAATGCCCGCGACCGCGGCACACGCTGGCTGCCCCTCGACCTGATCGAGCGCCTCAAGCCGCTGGCACGCGAGGCCGGGCTGTGGAACCTGTTCCTGCCGCGCTCGACGCGCGCGCCCGAGGGCCTGTCGAACCTCGATTACGCGCCGCTGTGCGAGATCATGGGCCGCGTGCCCTGGGCCCCGGAAGTGTTCAACTGTTCGGCGCCCGACACCGGCAACATGGAAACGCTGGAGCGCTACGCGCCAGACGACATCAGGCGCCAGTGGCTGGAACCGCTGCTGCGCGGCGAGATCCGCTCGGCCTTCGCCATGACCGAACCGGGCGTGGCCTCCTCGGACGCGACCAACATCGCCACCCGGATCGAACGCGCTGGCGACGACTACATCATCAACGGCCACAAGTGGTGGATCTCGGGCGCCGGCGACCCGCGCTGCAAGGTCTTCATCGTGATGGGCAAGACCGACCCGAGCGCGCCCCGCCACCAGCAGCAATCGATGATCGTGGTCCCGGCCGATACGCCGGGCATCACCATCCTGCGCCCGCTGCCGGTGTTCGGCTACGACGACGCGCCGCACGGCCATTGCGAGATCCTGTTCAAGAACGTGCGCGTGCCCGCCTCGAACATGCTGCTGGGCGAAGGGCGCGGCTTCGAGATCGCCCAGGGCCGCCTTGGGCCGGGCCGCATCCACCACTGCATGCGCGCCATCGGCGTGGCCGAGCGCGCGCTGGAGCTGATGTGCAGGCGCCTGGAAACCCGCGTGGCCTTCGGGCGCAAGCTCTCCGACCAGGGTGTCTGGCGCGAGCGCATCGCGGAGAGCCGCATCCGGATCGACACCGCGCGCCTCTTGACGCTGAAGGCCGCCTACATGATGGACACGGTCGGCAACAAGGTGGCCCAGGCGGAGATCGCGATGATCAAGGTGCTGGCGCCGACCGTGGCCCAGGACGTGCTGGACTGGGCGATCCAGGCCCATGGCGCGGCCGGCGTATCGGACGAGTTCCCGCTGGCTTACCAGTGGGCGGCGAACCGGAGCTTGCGCCTGGCCGACGGGCCGGACGAGGTGCACCGCAACGCGATTGCCAAGCTGGAGCTGGCGAAGTATGCGGCGTGATGATGCCAGGATGGCCGGCCATGCCGGCCATCCCGTGCCAGCTCAGGCGTAGGCGCGTATCAGGAACTCGGCGACGCACACCGGCTTGGCGCCCTGCCCGTCGGGTTCGACGCTCACGCTCCACGTCAGCTGCACCCCGCCCTCGATCGGATCGCAGGCCGCCAGCAGCCACCTGCCCCGCACCCGGCTTCCGCTCGGGAGCGGCGCCGGAAAGCGTACCCGGTTCAGCCCGTAGTTGAGCCCCATGCGCATGCCCTCGATCGCCAGCGCGCTTTCCAGCATCGCGGGCAGCAGCGACAGCGTCAGGAAGCCGTGCGCCACTGGTGCGCCGAAGGGCGACTCGCGGGCGCAGCGCTCGGGATCGACGTGGATCCATTGGCGGTCTTCAGTGGCTTCGGCAAAGGCCTTGATGCGCTCCTGGCCGACCTCGAACCAGTTCGAGACGGCGACCTCGCTCCCCACCAGCTGCGGCAGCTCCGCGAACGCAATCGTCCTAGGCATCGTCCCCTCCCCCGGAACGGCGCCGGAACATGCCCATGCCTTCGATGGTGCAGATCTCTTCGCCGTGCTGGTTGGTGGCGGTCCACTTCGACCAGACCACGCCGCGGTCCGGCTTCGAGTTCGACGCCTTGACCTGGGTGGTGAGGTAGCGCATCCTGATCGTGTCGCCCGCGCGCAGCGGACGCAGCCAGCGGACGCCGTCCAGGCCCGGCGAGCCCATGCTCGAGCTTGACGCCATCAGGCCGTCGACGACCATCCGCATCATCAGGCTGCAGGTGTGCCAGCCGCTGGCGATCACGCCGCCGTAGATCGAGGCCCTGGCAGCGTCACGGTCGACGTGGAAGGGCTGCGGATCGAACTGCCGGGCAAAGGCGACGATCTCCTCCTCGCTGACGCTGCGCTCGCCGAGATCGATCTCCTGGCCGGGATAAAAATCTTCGAAATACCATTGACGCGCCATGTGCCCTCCTTACGCGGCTTGCTGGAAGCCCGGCTGCGCCATGAAGCGCGCCAGGTGGTGGTCGCGGTCGCCCAGGGTCAGCTCGATCATCGACAGGCGCTTGAAGTAGTGCGCGGCTGCCAGTTCGTCGGTCACGCCCATGCCGCCGTGCAGCTGCACCGCCTGCTGGCCGATGAAGCGGGCGGCCTGACCGACCCGGTACTTGGCCGCCGAGACCACGCGGCGGCGCTCGCCGGCGTCAAGGCCATCCAGGGTGACGGCCGCCAACAGCGCCATCGAGCGCGCCTGCTCCAGGTGGATGACCATGTCCGCCATGCGATGCTGCAGCGCCTGGAACTTGCCGATCGGGACGCCAAACTGCTGGCGCGTCTTGAGGTAGTCCAGCGTGGCCTCGAACAGCGCTTCCATCGCCCCCAGCGCCTCGGCGCACAGCAGGCCGGCGCCGTAGTCGGCCGCCGCTTCCAGGATATCCCAGCCGGCCCCCGGTGTGCCGATCACGGCGTCCGGCCCCAGCTGCACGCCGTCCAGGCGCAGGGTCGCGGCGCGCTGGCCGTCGAGCGTGCGGTAGCCGGTCAGCTGCACACCCGGCGCATCCGCCGGCACCGCGAACAGGGTGATGCCGGTCTCGTCGCGCTGGCCGCCGGCGCTACGTGCCGAGACCACCAGCACGCCGGCCTCGAGGCCATGCACGACCGCCGTCTTCTCGCCATCCAGGCGCCAGCTGCCGTCGATGCCTTGCGCGCGGGTCGCGATGTCGCACAGATCGTGGCGCGCCTGCCGTTCGCCCAGCGCGCAGGCCAGCTTCAGGCTGCCCTGCGCCACCTGTTCCAGGAGCGGGCCGTGCGCCCCGCCCAGCTTGAGGAACCGGCTGCCCAGCACGGTGGCGAAATACGGTTCCACCACCAGGCCGCGGCCCAGCTCGCGCATGACCACGAACAGGTCGACCGCGGTGCCGTCGAATCCGCCCTGTGCTTCGGGCACCGGCAGCGCCGTCATGCCCAGCTCGGTGAGCGTGGCCCATGCCGCAGCGGATGTCCCCTGGCTGGAGGCGACGATGGCGCGGCGCTGCTCGAAACCGTAGTCGCGGCCGATCCAGCGCTTGAGCGCGTCGGCGAACTGGAGCTGCTCTTCCTTGAAGTCGAAATGCATGGTGCTTCTCCTTACAGCCCCAAGATCATCTGGGAGATGATGTTACGCTGGATTTCGTTCGAGCCTCCGTAGATGGAGGTCTTGCGGTAATTGAAGTAGTAGGACGCGAGCGGGGCGGCATCGTCGTCCCCCGCGACGCTGTGCTCGTGTTCGCCCTCCAGGTAGGCAGGATCGAAGGGCAAGGCCAGCGGGCCGGCCGCTTCCAGCATCAGCTCCGTCAGGGCCTGCTGGATGTCGGTGCCGCGCACCTTCAGCACCGAGGCCTCGGGTCCCGGGGCCTTGCTGGACTTGGCCAGCACGCGCAGCACGGTCATTTCCAGCGCCATCAGTTCGATCTCCAGGTCCGCGACCCTGGCGCCGAACAGCGGGTCTTCGAGCAGCGGACGGCCATTCTTCTGCTCGCGGCGCGCCAGGCGCTTGAGGAAGGCCAGTTCGCGCTTGCTGCGGCCGACCGCCGCGATGCCGGTGCGTTCGTGGCCCAGCAGGTACTTGGCGTAGGTCCAGCCGCGGTTTTCCTCGCCGACCAGGTTGGCCGCCGGCACCCGGACGTTGTCGAAGAAGACTTCGTTCACCTCGTGGTCTTCGTCGAGCATGATGATCGGGCGTACCGTGACGCCGGGCGCATGCATGTCGATCAGCAGGAAGGAAATGCCCTCCTGCTTGCGCACGGCGGGATCGGTGCGAACCAGGCAGAAGATCATGTCGGCGTGCTGGGCCAGCGTGGTCCAGGTCTTCTGGCCGTTGACGATGTAGTGCTCGCCCTGTGCGTCGACGCCGCGCACGGCGGTGGTCTTGAGCGACGCCAGGTCGGAACCGGCGCCCGGCTCGGAATAGCCCTGGCACCACCAGTCCTCGCAGGACAGGATGCGCGGGAGGAAGTAATCCTTTTGCTCCTGGGAGCCGAAGGCCATGATGACGGGAGCGACCATGTCGATCCCGAAAGGCATCACGCGCGGGGTGCCGGCGCGGGCGCACTCTTCCTCGAAGATGTGGCGCTGCACGGGTGTCCACCCCGGTCCGCCGAATTCGACGGGCCAGCCCGGCGCCACCCAGCCCTGTTCGGCCAGGATCCGGTGCCAGCGGACGAAGTCGTCCTTGCTCAGCCGCAGGTGCTTGAGCACCTTGGCTTGCAGGTCTTTCGGCAAGTGGGAATCGAGGAAGGCGCGAACCTGGTCGCGAAAGGCCAGGTCCTCGTCGGTGTAGTGCAGGTCCATGTCGTCTCCTTGTTATCGCCGCCTTAAAAAGCACGATCGTTCACAAGGATTGTACCCGACAGTTTTGCTGACTAGTTAGAAATTTGGAAGCATGCAGGGCGAGCCGCCGCCCTGCATGCGACAGGATCAGCGGCTGCGGCGGCGGGTGATCGCGCCCGCGCCAATCATGCCCAGCAGCATCAGGGCGATGCTCGAAGGTTCAGGGACTTCGGCCGCCTGGCCTTCCTGGTTGGCGACGTTGCCCAGGCCGTTACCCTGGCCGTTGCCGATGCCGTTGCCGTTGCCATTCAGGGCGCCGTTGCCGATGCCGTTGCCGATACCATTCCCGTTTCCATTGCCGTTGCCCGGGAGCAGACCGGAAGTGCTGTCGCTCGCGCCGTTGCCCTGGCCGGCGGACGGGGTCGTGCTCGTGAGATCGCCGCCCGTGACGAGGCCCGGAGCGCTGTTGCCGCCGCCCGCGTTGCCGCCGCCCGCGTTGCCGCCGCCCGCGTTGCCGCCCGAGCTTTGGTTGCCGCCGCCGGTCAAGCCCGGCGCCTTGCTCATACCATCCGTGATGATGGCGCCATAAGCGTCACCGACCACCGACTTGCCGGTACCCGCGGTTGCGGCCAGGATGCCGTGGCCCGAGGCCAGCAGGTAGTTTGCCTCGATACCGCGCTGGAAGAACAGCTTGGTCTGGCCTTCGACCTGCTGCACGCTGCCTGCGACTTTGCCGTACAGGATGTCGGCGAGGCTGGCGTTCGCGGTATGGGACACGCCGGCCACCAGGTTCAAGTTGCCTTGCAGGACACCCGAGCCGAGCACGTCGGTACCGTTGCCGGTAGTCCAACCGCTGACGACGTTCGACGGCTGGGCAGCCGAGGAGGTGATGGTACCGGCCTGGGCAGTAGCTGCGCCGGCGATGAGACTTGCGATGACAAGGCGGCGAATTAACATATCGATAACTCCTGAGTTGATGTTCAATTGTTGTTCTTACAACCGTAGAGTTATGCTACCACAGCTAAAAAAAACTCAGCTTTAAGCCCAGCTCAACAGTGCGCGGGGTATGAATCTGAGAAAAATGCTCGAAACGCAGTAGGATTGATCCTACCCGAAAGATTGGCGGGGGATAGGCTGGAGCAGTTAACGATGAAATTTATTGCGGTTAGGAAAACTTCTAATCCTAAATAGAATTGCACGTGCAGCAAGTTATGAGGAATTAGTCACACAAAAGAAAAGGCCGGACCCTGCAAGCAGGGCCCGGCCATGTCACCGGTTCGGGCGGCGCGCTGCGCCGCTCAGTTGCCGTTACGCGAGGCCATGTAAGGCATGGCGCGCAAGGCCAGGCGGGTATCGGTACGCAGCATGCCCACTTCGTCGGCCAGGATGTTGGCGGCTTCCTGAAGCAGGATGTCCTTGGCGTCCTTGGCTGCCTTTTCCGCAGCCAGCTCCGCCTGCAGGTCGCGCTCGTCGTACTGCAGGCCATCGTCCTGGCGAGGTGTGCCGCGCACGGCGGTCACCGCCTTGGCCGGCTTGGTCGGGTTCGGCACCTTGCCGCGCGCTTCCTTGCCGGCCGGGCCTGCGGCCGGCTCGTCGCTGCTGGTGCCGCTGGCGCCGGCCAGGCGTGCTTCGCGCAGCTTGGCGCGGGCATCCTGGGCGTCGCGTTCCTTGCGCCGCACCGTTTCGTTCAGCGAGATCGAGTTCTCCTTGCGGATCTTGAGCACCTCGGCGATGTCTTCCTGCAGGAACTGGAACTCCTTGTCCTTCGCAATACGGGCTTCATGGCGCTTCTGCAGCGGACCGATCAGCTCCTTGAGGTCGCCCGCGGCCGTGTAGTTGGCCGGCTTGATGGCCACCCAGGGCAGCGCGTTGGCATACGAGGACTCGCCGAAGCTTTCCGGGTCGGTCAGCACCGGCAGCTTGATGTCCGGCGTCACGCCGCGCAGCTGGGTGGTGCCGCCGTTGATGCGGAAGAACTGCGCAATCGTCATCTTCAGCTCGCCGTAGCGCACCTTCTCGGCCGGCGAGAAGCGGTCCAGGTCGATCAGGGTCTGCACCGTGCCCTTGCCGAAGCTCGGTTCCCCGATCACCAGGCCGCGGCCGTAGTCCTGCACCGCGGCGGCGAAGATTTCCGATGCCGAGGCCGAGCCGCGGTTGATCAGGACGCCCATCGGGCCGTCCCAGGCCAGGCCCGGCTGCAGGTCGGACTCGACCTCGACGCGGCCCTGCGCATCGCGTTGCTGGACCACCGGGCCCTTGTCGATGAACAGGCCGGTCAGTTCGATGGCCTCGGTCAGCGAGCCGCCGCCGTTGTTGCGCAGGTCGATCAGGACGTTGTCGACCTTGTCCTTCTTGAGTTCGCCCAGGATGCGGGCCACGTCGCGGGTGGCGCTGCGGTAATCCTTGTCGCCGCGGCGGCGCGCCTCGAAGTCGAGATAGAAGGTCGGCAGCGAGATCACGCCGATACGGCGCTTGAAGGCCCCGTCCTTGACCTCGATGATCGATTTCTTGGCGGCCTGCTCTTCCATGCTGATCTTCTTGCGCACCATCGACACAGTCACGTGCTTGGCGTCGGGACCGGCGTCGCCGGGCAGGACGTCGAGGCGGACCGTGGTGCCCTTCTCGCCGCGCACCAGCTGCACGACGTCGTCGATGCGCCAGCCCAGCACGTCGGTGAAGGGCTTGTCGCCCTGGGCGACGCCGACGATGCGGTCGCCGACCTTCAGCTTGCCCGACAGCGCGGCCGGGCTGCCCGGCACGATCTCGCGGATGATGGTGTATTCGTCGCGCGTCTGCAGCACGGCGCCGATGCCTTCCAGCGACAGGCGCATGGCGATGTCGAAGTTGTCGGCCGAGCGCGGGCCCAGGTAATTGGTGTGCGGCTCGATCGCGGTCGCATACGCGTTCATGAACATCTGGAACACGTCTTCGTTGTTCAGCTTGCGGATGCGGGTGATGTAGTTCTCGTAGCGCTTGTCGAGCGTCTCGCGGATGGCTTTTTCTTCCTTGCCGGCGAGCTTCAGGCGCAGCCAGTCGTTCTTGACGCGCTTGCGCCACAGCTCGCGGACTTCGTCTTCGCTCTTGGCCCAGGGCGACTTCTCGCGGTCGAGTTCGATCGATTCGTCGAGGGTGAAGTCAGGACGGGTCTTCAGCAGCTGGCGCGCGTAGTTCATGCGCTCGGTAAAGCGCTGCTGGTACAGGTTGTAGATGGCGAAGGGACCGGTCAGGTCCTCGTTGTTGATGGCGTCGTCCATCTTGGTCCGCAGCGAAGCGAACCGGTCGAGGTCGGCCTGGACGAAGTACAGCTTCTCGCTGTCGAGCCCGTCGAAGTAGTTGTCGAAGATCTTGACCGACATTGCGTCGTCGAGCGGCACCGCCTTGTAGTGGTAGCGGCCGAGCACCCGCGAGGCCCACAGCGCCGCCTGGGTTTGCTCGGCAAGCGGCTTCATCTGCAACGTGGCAGCGGCCGACCCGGCACCGGCGCCTGCAGCCTTGGCCGGCACGACGGCGGCGACCTTTTCCTTTTCCGGCTGGGCAGTCACCACATGGGCGGACATCGCAAAGGCCATCGCGGCCATGAACAGGTGGTGCTTCTTCATTCGTCGTCTCTCCGAAACGGTATTCCATGCCTCGGCGCGACCGGCGGCGGGCCGGTCAATACGCCCTTTGCGGGCCATTCTACAGGAAGCCGGGGGAAGGCAGAGCCAGCGAATGCGCATTTACGCCCATTAATTAAGGCTGGCGTAAGCCAGGCATTCATCCTTTGACAAGCTGCAGCAGTTCCTCGCGGAAAACCGTGGCGAATCCGGCAAACAGCAGGACCGGGATCCAGGGCCAGGAACGCGCCGCCAGGCGCCAGTCCACCGGAGAAGGCCAGAAGGACAGGAATTGCGGCGCCAGGAAAAACGCCAGCGCGAGGTCGACCGGCTCGAACACCAGGCCGTGCCGGGTGCGCCACCAGGCCACGGCGAAGGGCAGCACCAGCACCAGGAGCGGCGCGAGCGCGCTCGGCGCGGCGTTGTACCAGCGCAGGTTGGCGAAGGTGACGGAGCCGAGTTCCCAGTTATGGCCCGCGTTTTTCCCACCTCGCGCTTGCTTGATGCGTTTCGGAATCACGCTCAGCCCGATCGGCTCGGCATTGGTGAGCAGCCCGACCGAGAAATGCGCCAGCTCGTGGCACAGGGTGCCGGCGGCCGTGAACACGAAGAAGAAGGGATGCGCGCCCGAGCCGATCCACAGCAGCAGCGCCAGCGCGGCCGAGGGAAGCAGGTAGAGCAGCAGGTCGGACCAACCCGCCAGGCTCATGTCAATGCGATCCGGAGTAGAAGCAGCGGCCGCAGGCCTGGCGATAGCTTTCGTTGCCGCCGATTGACACCTGCTCGCCCTCGCGGATGCGGCGGCCTTCGGCATCGACGCGGATGTTCATGGTCGCCTTCTTGCCGCAGGTGCAGATGTTCTTGATTTCCTCGATGTCGTCGGCCAGCGCCAGCAGGTAGGCCGAGCCCGGGAAAGGCTCGCCGCGGAAGTCGCTGCGCAGGCCATAGCAGATCACGGGGATGCCGCGCACCTGGGCGACCTGGTGCAGCTGCTGCACCTGCGCCGTGCTGAGGAACTGGGCTTCATCGACCAGGATGCAGGCGACCGGCGGCGCGCTGGCCAGGAAATCGGTATCGCCGTCGAACAGGTCGACCTGGCGCTGAGGACCGAGACGCGAGGTGATCAGGCCGACGCCGTAGCGGTTGTCGATGGCCGCCGTGTAGAGCTTGACCTGCTGGCCCTGCTCTTCGTAGTTGTGCGCGACCTGCAGCAGGGCGGTCGATTTGCCGGCGTTCATCGCCGAGTACCTGAAATAGAGTTTTGCCACGGCCCTGCCCTGAAACTGAATCGCTACGGATAATTACCGGATTATAACAAGCAGGACTGTCCCGACACCAGCCTCCGAAGCCGTTCAACCGGCATGCAGCTGGGCCGGATTGCCTGCCACGCGCCCGCCCGCCGGCACGTCGTGGGTCACCACGCTGCCGGCGCCGATCACGGCATCGTCGCCGATCGTGACGCCCGGCACGATGATGGCGCCGCCGCCGATCCAGACGTTGCCGCCGATCGTGACCGGCCGCCCGGATTCCAGGCCGCTGCGGCGCGCCGAGGGGTCGAGCGGATGCTCGGCGGTGTAGATCTGGACCGCCGGGCCGATGCGGGTGTCATCGCCGATGCTGACACCGGCAACGTCGAGGATGATGCAGTTGAAGTTGATGAAGACCCGGCTTCCGATGCGGATGTTCCAGCCATAGTCGCAATGGAAGGGGGGACGCACGATGCTGCCCTCGCCCACCGCGGCCAGGCGCTCGGCCAGCAGGCTGCGCCAGACCGGGACCGGCTGGCCCAGCGCCGCGTTGTAGCGCGCCAGCCAGGCGGCGGTGAGGGCCTGCTCGGCCACCAGTTCGGGATCGCTGGCATGGTAGGGCTGGCCCTCCAGCATCTTGTGGCGTTCGCTCATCTTCATGCGCTTCTCCTGCGGATTACTGGCCCGGGTGGTACTTGCGCTCCAGGTGCTTCTCGATGTCTTCCTTGTAGAACAGCACGTCCTTGAACTCGCCGCGGCTGTACATCTCGGCCTGGTCGGCGAAGTGCTTCGAGGCCGGGTTGTTGCTGTTGCCGCCTGCAAGGATACTCTTGGCGCGCACGCGCGGGCCGAATTCCACCACCGCGACGAAGCTGTTGCCGCGGTCGCCGTAGATGCGCTTGGTCTTCTGCTTGGCCACCATGCCGAACGAAGCTAGCGAACCCCAGTTGGCGGAAGCAAAGCCGACCGGCCAGCTCGGCTTGCTGTCGTCGTACTGCTGGTCGATGTCGCCGCTGATGCGCTGGAAGCGGTTGATCTCGCCCCAGGGGGTCTGCCAGGTGCCGAAGTCGGCAGTGAGCTTGTCGGAGGCCCGCTGCAGCGAGGCCAGGCGCTCATCGGCGTTCAATCTGTGCGTGATGAAGTCGACCGTCGGCGTGCCCTCGGCGCGGGCACGCTGCGCGTGCTGGGCCACCATGTCCTGGCCCCAGTAGATCGCCAGCGAGGTCGGCCTGGAGTCGACGCCGAAACGCAGGTCCCAGCCGCGCAGGCTGGCCACCTGGGACGCCAAGGCCGCCTTGCGCGGGTCGTTCGCCGCCAGGGCGTCGTAGTCCTTCAGCAGTTGCGGCACCAGCGGCTCGAAGGCGGTCAGGTGGCTGTCGTAGGCAGCGGCGATCAGGCTGTCGAGGGTGAAGCCCTTGGCGTCCTTGAGCACGCGCTCGGCATGGCGGCCGCGCGCGTTTTCCGGCAGCGACCACATGTAGTCGGGCCAGTCCTGGCGCTTCGGGCTGCTCGCGCCGGAAGCGCTGAACGGCCAGTTGTTGGTGTTCGAGATATAGCCGCTGGCCGGATTGAACAGGGTGATGGTTTCCTTGATCGCGTGCAGGCCCTGCCATTCGGTGGCGGGGGTGCTGCCGTCCACCGGCTTGCTCCAGTCGAAGCGCGGGTCGCGTTTCGGGATGAAGTTGCCGTGGAAGTAGGCGATGTTCCCCTTCGCATCCGCGTACACGGTGTTGTTCGAGGAATTCGTGCGCAGCTCCATCGCCTTGTAGAAGGCATCGTAGTCGCGCGCCTTGGTGCGCGTGTACGACTGGGTAAGGGCCTTGAGCGGCTCATCCATCATCCTGACGGCCACCCACTTGCCGCCCTCCTCGCGCACGATCGGGCCGTGATGGGTGAAGTAGGCGGTCACGGTCTTGCTGGCCATCGCGCCGGATGCGGCCCTGTAGGGCAGCGTGATCTGCCTTGCCTGTACCGGACGCTGTTCACTTCCATACCGATAGAAGTATTTGCCGCCCTTCTCGACCACGGTCTCCAGGTATTCGTCGATGACGTCGCCGCCGCCCGAAGTGTGCATCCAGCCGGCCTTGTCGTTGAAGCCCTGGTAGATGAAGAACTGACCCCAGGTCACGGCGCCGTAGGCGTTCAGGCCCTGTTCGCTCACCATGTGCACTTCGGGACGGAAGTAGAAGGAGGTGTGCGGGTTGATCAGGAGCAGCGCATTGCCCGTCTTTGACAGCTTGGGGGCGATGGCGAAGCCGTTGGAGCCGCGCGGTTCGGCGTCGAATGCATTCTCCAGGGCCGCCACTTTCCGCGCCTCACCCTGCTTGCCGTAGAAGCGCTCCAGGTCCTTCAGGTCGATCGATTCGATGTCGCCGCCGATGCTGCCTTCGCTGAAGCTCAGCGCCATCCAGGGCTCGAAGCGGGTGATCAGCTTCGGCTTCACTTCCGGGTGCGTGTGCAGGTAATAGTTCAGGCCGTCGGCGAAGGCATTCATCAACTCCTTCAGCCAGGCCGGGCTGGCCGCGTACTTGGCCTGCATGTCGGCGGGCGTGATGTACATCTTCATGCGCAGGTCGCGCCAGACTTCCTTTTCGCCCTCGACCTCGGCCAGGCGGCCCATCGCATTGATGTAGTTGAGCTCGACGCGGTTGAAATCGTCCTCGGCCTGGGCGTACAGCAGGCCGAACACCGCGTCGGCGTCGCTCTTGCCGAACACGTGCGGGATGCCCCACTTGTCGCGCATGATGGTCACCCGCGCCGCCGTCTTCTTCCAGCGCGCCAGCTCGGCGCTGCTTGCAGCCTGTTTCACGGCGGGTGCGGGCGCCGGCGCGGCGAACGCCGGAACCGCCGCGCCGAGGGCACAGGCCAGGATCGTCGGCAGCATGGTGCGGGTGGTGGTCATGCGTGTCTCCATGTTATGGTTTTATTGTGTGACGCCGGCGTGGATCAGGCGCTGCTTGAGCACTTCGTTCTCGGTCAGCAGGGTCGCCACGCGATCCTTCAGCGAAGCGATCTCGGCGCGTGCGGCGGCCAGCTCCTCAAGCGGGTCGCTCGGCACGGTCTCCTTCTTCGGGCGCGTCGCCATCTTCTGCTCGCGCACCTGGCGCGCAGCCTGCTGCAGCTCCTTGCGTCCGCCCGCGACGGCCGCCTTCTGCGCCTCCTCCGGCAGCTGCGCCACGTTGGCGGCGGCGTTGATCGAGATGGTGCCGGTGCGCACGGCTTCGCGCAGTTCGGGCGTCGCGGCTTTCTGGATGCGCTCGATCTGGCTGATGGTATTGGCCGACACGCGCGCGGCCTTGGCCACTTCCTCGCGGGTGTTCCAGGGCGGCGGCGGACGCGCATCCATGTCGTCGGCTTCCGGCTTGGGCGGCTCTTTCGCCATCTCTTCCGCCATGCGGGAGGTGACGATCTCCTTCTTCTTGAGCGCCAGCACGCCGCGCTGGAAGTCCGACACGCTGCGGCGCGCCAGGTGGTTATCGATCATCCACAGCATCACGTCGTCGATCGACGCGAAGTTGTTGTTGTGGACGGTACGGAAAGGGATGCCGTGCTTCTGGCAAATCTCGTAGCGGTTATGGCCGTCGATCAGGGTGTCGCGCCACAGCACCAGCGCGTCGCGGCAACCCTCGGCCAGCAGGCTGCGCTCGAGCGCAGCGTATTCGATGTCGGTCAGCGGGTCGACGAAGGCACGCAGTTCGTCATTGATAGTGATGTTCAATTCTTGTCCTCTTGCAGCGGCGGCAACGGGTAAACCGCCGTCCGGCATGCTACACCATCCCGGCGGGACGACCAATGGATGAGTAAGCGGAATCGGTCCGCAGCCCTCTATATAAGTTCCCGACGTATCCACCTTGCATGACATTGCTCAGCTATTACGCTGCGCTGGCGCACCTCCCTGTTATCAAAAAGGTATGTACTGATTATTAAGCTTGCCTAATTAGTCATTGCCGGTTAGCAGCAAGTTCCCGATCGAGCCGTCATTGCGAGGAGTTGGATATGCGAAATCTATGCGCCCCCCTGTTTCGTCGCCTGGCCAGGATTGCCACCGCCTGCCTGTTTGTCGCTCCTGCCCTGGTCGCTTGCGCGACGGGCAGCCCGCCAGGCACGGCTGCCCTTTCCGCGGAACAGCGGATCGACCGGCTCGACAAGAACGCCATGGGGGCTGCCGTGGCCGACGGCCTCAGCACCGGCCTGGCCCTGTCGTCCGGCGCGCTGGAAATGAATCCGCTGGTGCCGACCTCGCCGGTGGGGCTCATCGTGCTGACCGGCGCCAAGATCGGGCTGGTGAAATACGCCGACCGCCTGCCGGAGGACGAGAGGCGGATGCTCATCAAGAGTTCGAGTTCGCTGTGGACCGGCGCCGCCCTCAACAACCTGATGGTCTTGCTGTCCGCGCCCTCGCCGGTCGCGATCGCCGCCGGGCTGGTGGCCGGGGTGCTGTGGTGGCAGCACAGTGCGCGTGTGTATGAACGGGCGGATCGGGAGATTGCGGCGCGCCGGGAAACGCCGGCGCCGGAAGCGGAGCCGCGCCAGGTGGTGGCGGTATCGGTCGCGCCCTAGTTCACGCTTGAACGAAGGGGACGCTGGTGCGGGCAGCCGGAATCGAACCGGCACGCCTCACGGCGGCAGATTTTAAGTCTGATGCGTCTACCAATTTCGCCATGCCCGCGCCGGCGGGGATTGTACTACGTGCCGCAGCGACAGTGTTAGTAGTTGAGCTCCCTGGCTCGGACACGTCCCGGTCCGCGAAGCAAAAAAATGCCGCTGTCCGTCAAGGACAGCGGCAAAGAACTCAGTCAACACTGAGCTGGAGACACGCGGAGAGGTGGAACTATCCACCAGAGAACGTAACCCACATAAGCCCGCTATTGGGACCTACAAGCGCCGGTTTTTCCCGCGTGTTTGTCAGCGTGTTCGCACAAAGCTGCAGTAAAGCATCAATAGATGGACTCGTAGGCCACCGCCAGGCAGACCAGTCCCACGAAAAACAGCAGGCCATAGACGAAGATGCGCATCGAGGTCGCCAGTTCGGCGACGGCGCGGTCGGCCTTGCTGTTCAGTTTCCCTTTGCGCCGCGCCCCGTTGAGCAGCAGGGACACGAAGACGAAGAGGCTCGCCAGGATCAAGACGATCTTCATGCGGGCCTAGGTGCGGGCGACGACCAGCGCCAACGCCACCAGCGCCAGGATAGACGACACCCCGGTCGCCACGCTCAGCCACAGCATGCGGTTGCGCGCCGCGTCCATCTTGGCGATCAGCTGGGCATTCTGGTCGGCCATGTTGGCGATGATCTCGGAAGCCTGCAGCATCTGGGTACGCAGCTCGGCCAGGCTCATTTCGTTCCGCTCGACGCGCATGACCAGCGTGCCGAAATAGTCGTCCTGGGGCTCGTCGCCCATCATCGGATCCGGGGCCATGCCGGCCGCGCCGCCGGACTTGCGCGCCACCGTGTCCCACAGCCTGCGCGCACCGGTCGCCACTTGCGGCGCCGCGTTGATCACTTCGCTCCACGGGACGGTCTTCAGGACGCTCCACCAGCCACTAGCCATACAGTTCCTCCTCATATTCGGTCTAGCCGGGAGCATACCACCCTGCATGGCAAGCACACGAGCTCATCCGATCTCTACCGTGCCGCGCGCGGCGCAGGCCTGCGCTACCATGGGAGCATGTGTGGACGATTTGACCAGAGCCAGACGGCTCGCTACTACGCCGGCGTGTTCGGCTGGACGGACGCGGTCTACGACAGCGAGTCCACCCCTGCCTGGAACGTCTCGCCCGGCAGCTACCGCCCGGTGATGCACTTGCAGGACGGCGAACGCCGCATCGACGACGTGTTCTGGAGCTACCGCGCGCGCTGGGCCGAGGGCAAGCTGCCGATCATGGTCAATGCGCGCATGGACAAGCTCACCAACCGCTACTGGAAGCCCCTGCTCAAGAAGGGCCGCGCGATCGTGCCGGCCGAGGGCTGGTACGAATGGACCGGCGAAAAGGGCAAGAAGCAGCCCTGGCACATACACCGCAAGGACCGCGCCCCGCTGTTCCTGCTGGCGCTGGCCAACTTCGGCAGCTTCACCGAGAACCGGGCCGAGGCCGGCTTCGTGCTGGTCACCGCTGCCGCCGACGAGGGCATGCTCGACATCCACGACCGCCGCCCGGTAGTGCTGGACGCGGCCGATGCCGAGCTGTGGCTGAACCCCGACCTGTCGCCCGAAGAAGCCCTGGACCTGGCGCGCCGCGCCGCCCTGCCCGTGGACGCCTTCGAATGGTACAAGGTGACCAATGCGGTCAACCGCCCGGGGGCGCAAGACCCGCAGATGGCCCTGCCCCTGGCCGAGTGATTTTTTACCATACGGTAAAAAACCGCAGGCTCGCAGCAGCAGGCGCGCCTACCTCGTAGATATATCCCCAACGAACTCAACCATTTGCATGAGCTAGATCGAACTTGTACACGCAACCAAAGCTCGGTCCGGAAGGTCTTAAAGACTGGATACCAAACTTTGAGGACGTGTTAAATGGGCGAGTACATGCAAGTGCGGGCCATGCTGCAAGAAGGCGAGGCCTATGCGGGACTAATCCTGGGCAAGGAAGAAGATCCTGATTACCACCTGGTGCTGTTGCCGGGCGAGGCGGTCGACGTCAGCTGGCCGAGCGCGGTCGACTGGGCACGCGGACAGGGCGGCGTGCTGCCGACGCGGCGCGAACTGGCGCTGCTGTTCGCCAATCAGCGCGAAGCCTTCGAGCGCAACTGGTACTGGTCGAGCGAACCGCACGAAACGCGCACCCAGCTGGTCTGGGGGCAAAACTTTGCCAGCGGTATCCAGACTATCTACGGGCGCCCCTACCGGGGCCACGCGCGCGCGGTCAGGCGCATTGCCGTGCCCTGAAGGCGGGCACGGCGCCTGGATGACAGCTGGCAAGCGCCCCGTCAGGCACGGGGCAGCGCCCGCCTTCAACGTTCGGGAACGTTCGCGCGGCCGATCGGCTGTTCGATATTCGCCAGGAACCAGCTGGTGGCCGCCATCACCGCCACGTGGCGGCGCAGGTGGTCGGGGTCGACCTTGTCCAGCGTATCGGCCGGGGTGTGGTGGTAGTCGAAATAGCTGGACGTGTCGATCAGCGGCGCGAAGCTCGGCACGCCGGTACGTTCCAGGAACGACAGGTCCCCAGTCAAGAGCGCGTCTTCGCGGCGGAAGATGCCTGCGCCGATCGGCTGCAGCGCCGCCTGCAGCGGTGCGAACAGCTTGCTCGAGGTCGCCGGCACGCTGGCGCGCAGGCCGAAGGGGCGGCCGGCGCCATTGTCGCTCTCGATCGCGCCGATGTGCTTTTCGGTGTTGGCCTGCTCGGCGGCCGTGTAGGCGCGCGCACCGCGCATGCCGTTCTCCTCGTTCATCCAGGCGATCACGCGGATGGTGCGGCGCGGGCGGAAGTCGAGCTTTTTCAGGGTGTCGAGCACGGCCATCGCACTGGCGACGCCGGCCGCATCGTCATGCGCGCCCGGAGACAGGTCCCAGGAATCCAGGTGGCCCGACACGATCACGATCTCGTCCGGTTTGTCGGTCCCCGGCAGGTCGGCGATCACATTGAAGCTGTCGGCGTCCGGCAGGGTCCTGGGCGTGAGCACCAGCTTCATGCTGAGCGGGCCGCGCTTGGCCAGACGGCCCATCAGCATGGCGTCTTCGGCCGTCACGGCCGCGGCCGGGATGCGCGCGTTGTCCTGCAGCGCGGTCGAGCCGGTGTGCGGCAGGCGATAGTTGGCGCCGCCCACCGAGCGCACCAGCGCCGCCACCGCACCCAGCTCGGCCGCCATCGGCGGGCCGCTGCGGCGGAAGCTCGAGGCCTGGCCATAGGCCTGGCCGGCCAGGCCGCGGTCGGCCTGGTGCTGGTCGAAGGTGGCGTCGAACAGCACGATCTTGCCCTTCACTTCGGCGCTGCGCGCTTTCAGTTCGTCGAAGCTCTTCACCACCATCACGGGCGCAATCAAGCCGCTGGCCGGGGTCGCGCCGGAGCCGCCCAGTGCGGTCAGCACCACGCGCTGGGTGATGCCCTGCGGGCGGCCGGCGTACTCGACGATCTCGCCGGTCTCCACGCCGCGCACCCAGTGCGGCACCTTGACCGGTTGCAGTGTCACCTTGGCGCCGAGCTTGCGCATCGCGTCCGCCACCTGGGTCACGGCGGCCGCCGCTCCCGGCGAGCCGGACAGGCGCGGTCCGATCAGGTCGGTCATGTCCGCCATGCGTTCCCAGGCGTAATCGCTCTGCATCGCCGTATCGCGGATCTTCGCGAGCGCGGCAGGATCGTTGCCGGGGCTGGCGGCCAGGACTGCCGGGCTCAGCAGCACGGCGGCAAGCATAGCGACATGCGCACTCAGGACAGGGAAACTGCGGATGCTGCGGTTCATGCGTCGAATCCTTCTTCAGTTCAAGAGAATTCAACGATAGCGCATTCGGATAGTTTTTGGTAAGAAATGTTGACGTCTTTACACCGCTGGAACCAGTCGCACCAGCGTGATTTCCGAGGGGGCGCCGAAGCGCTTCGGCGGCCCCCAGTAACCGGTGCCGCGACTGATGTACACCCACATGTCGCGCACCCGGTGCAGCCCGGCAACGAAGGGCTGCTGCAGGGGCACGAACAGGTTCCATGGGAAGAACTGGCCGCCGTGGGTATGCCCGGACAACTGCAGGTGAAAGCCCGCCTCGGCGGCCGCCGGCGCGCTGCGCGGCTGGTGCGCCAGCAGGATGCGCACGTCGGCCTGCTCGAGGCCACTGCCGGCGGCCGCGCGCGGGTCGCTCTTGTGCCCCGGGTTGAAATGGTGGGCCGTGTAGTCGGGTACGCCGGCGATCATGAGGGTGGCATCGTCGCGGCGCCGGATCACGTGCTGGTTCAGCAGCACGGTCACGCCCAGCCGGCGCACCTCGGCGATCCACTCCTCCGCTCCCGAATAGTATTCGTGGTTGCCGGTCACAAAAAACACCCCGTCGGGCGCCGCCAGGCGCGCCAGCGGCTGGGTATGCAGGCCCAGGCGGTGCACGCTGCCGTCCACCAGGTCGCCCGTGATGGCGATGGCGTCGGCGCCCAGCTTGTTGACCCGGTTGACGATCGCGTTCAGGTAGGCGCGCTTGATGGTCGGGCCGACGTGGATGTCCGATACCTGGGCGATGGCATAGCCGTGCAGGCTCGGGGGTAGATTGGCGATCGGCACCTCGACCCGCTTCACCCGGGCCAGCCGGCGCGCATTGACGAAGCCGAGCGCGGTCACGGCCAGCGCCACCAGTGGCACCGCGGCGGCGCTGCCGCGAACGACTTCCGGATCGAGCTCGCCAAACAGGCGCAGCGCCAGCAGCACCAGGTCGCGCGCCAGGGTCGTCACCAGCAGCGAGGAAAAGAAGCCCATCGACAGCAGGCCCAGCCAGGCAACCGTTTCCGACCAGCGGCGCCGGCGCAGCGAAGCCGACATCAGCCCGACCGGCACCAGCACGGTCAACAAGACCAGCAGGAGCACGCCCGCCACGGTGAACGGCAGCCCCAGCGCCAGGTCCGGCAACAGGCGCATGCCAATGTATACCTGCAGCAAGACCAGCAGGGACAGGATGGTGGCGAAGGATCGATTCACAGGGGACCCGGGGCGGTAAACGGTAACAAATGTTAGATGGGGCGGGCCCGTCCCTCTGCAAGTGCCGTTCCGGATGTTACTGCTGGATGTGCGTTTGTAATAATCTGTATTAACGGATGGCAGCATGAGTCCGCAGGTCTATAGTTCGTTCCATGCCTGGCGTTGCTCGATCATCCTGATCACCGCAGGGGCAAAAGGAAAAACCATGTTGAAATCTAAAATTGTTGGTGCGGTGGTCCTGGCCGCGGTTGCCGTCTCCCCAGCGGCAATGGCGGACGACCGTGGTGTGAATACTGCTATCGGCGCCGTGGTCGGCGCGGCAATCGGCCACAGTGCCGGCGGCGGCAGCGGCGCCCTGGTGGGCGGCGTGCTCGGCGCAGCGGTGGGCAACTCGATCTCGACCCGCGACGATCGCCGTTATCGCGACAACCGCTACTACGACAACCGCGGTTATGGCTATGGCTACGTCCAGCCGCGCCCGGTGTACGTGCAACCGCGTCCGGTCTACGTGCAGCCGCGTCCGGTGTATGTCCAGCCGCGCCCGGTCTACGTCGAGCGCCGGGACTACGACCGTCGTGACCGCCGGGACTGGGATCGCCACGATCGCCGCGACTGGGACCGCGGTGACCGCTGGGATCGTCGCTAATCAATAAAACCGCGCGCTGCGCGGTTTTTTTTTCGCCCATCCCTTCCCTCGTCTTTCCCACTCCCCCCGCTTGAGCACCGTGAGGGCGCACGGCGCCGGTCGCGAAAGGCGGGGGCATGATCCAGCAAGGCACAATCGTTCAACTGGCGCAGGGCCAGTACCGCCTGGCCGAGGCGCTCGGCGGCTCGGCCTACGGCGTGGTGTGGCGCGCCGATGCGCCGGGCGGCAGCGTCGCCCTCAAGCTGGTCAACGCCGCGCAGATGGCGCGCGCACCAGTCGAGTTGCGCCACCACTGGATCGACGCGGCCCGTGCCGAACAGGCCTTCCTGTCCCGGCTGGCGCCCTGGGACGGGCGCCACATCGTGCGCCTGCTCGACAGCGGCAGCGTCGAGGGCCTGCCGGCGATGGCGCTCGAACTGCTGGACGGCGACCTGGCCACCCACCTCAAGCTGCTGCGCTCCACCGGACGCATGCCCGGCCCCCTGCAGGCGCTCGACTGGCTCGGCCAGGTCAACCAGGCGCTGGCCAAGGTGCACGCGGCCGGTTTCCGCTACCTCGACCTCAAGCCCGGCAACCTGCTGCTGGAACGCCGCAGCGGGAACCTGAAGCTGGCCGACTTCGGCACCTGCCGCGCGCTGTGCGCAGCGCCCACCCAGGCCTACCTGGGCACCGCAAGCTGGCAGGCGCCGGAACAGTTCTTCCCGCAGGCCGGCGACGGGTACCTGACCGATCCGCGCAGCGACTATTTCGCGCTGGGCGCCCTGCTCTACTGGCTGGTGTGCGGCCGCATGCTGCGTTACGGCGCCGCCTGCGCCCAGGCCTACGCGGAGCATGGACGCGACGGCGCCGCCATGCTGCGCCGCGCGCACGCGGGCATTCCCCCGACCCTGCTGCCGGACGAAGCGGCCGGCTTCGCCCACGCCTTCGGCCCGGCGCAGGCGCAGGCCGACGCCCTCCTGCGCACCCTGCTTGCCCCCTCCCCTGGCGAGCGTCCCTGCCACGCGCTGGCGATCAGCCGGATGCTGCATGAGCTGCGCAGCGCCATGGCGCAGCCGGCCTTGGCGAGGGCGGCATGAGCCCGCGCCTGGTGCTCGCCGCGCTCGCCCTGGCCGGCGTATGCGCCCTGCAGCTCTTCGCGATGCTGCTGGCGCCGCCACGCTACCTGCCGCACACGGTGACGCTGCGGCTTGCGCCCGGCGAATCGCTCGCGCTCGGCCGCGCTGAACTGGCCGCGCCGCGCGCCGCGAACCGGCAGTTCTCGGTGCGGCGCGATGCGGGCGGGCGCTGGTGGCTGCGCAACGACGACCCGGCGCAGGCCGCGGTGCTGGTGCGCGGCGCACAACGCCTGCATGGCGGCAGCCTCGCGCTGGCCGCCGGCCAGCGGCTGCAGGCCGGCGCGGCGCTTTTCGATGTCGTCGCGGCGAACGCGGACCGCACCGTCCTGCGCGACGGCCGCCATACCTGGGACTACGACGGCGCCCTCTTGCGTCGAGACGGAAGCGTCCAGCCGGCCTGCCCGGACGCCGGCCCGGCGGCGCGCCTGGCCGGACTGTGGAACCGGGTCGCGCCTGGATTGCTCGCGCTGCACCGCCCGCTCGCCTTCGGCGGCCATCTGTATTGCGGCAACCGGCTGGCCGTGCCCGGCCTGGACAGCGGCAGGCTCACGCTGGCGCGCGACGCCGCACGCCAGCTGGTGCTGAACGTGCACGGTGCGCAGCCGGTCCTGCTGCAGGACGGCGGGCGCTGGCTCGACGTCGCCCGGCGCGAGCACCTGCTGGACGGCGTGGAGGCGATCGCGGTCGGCCGCACCCGCTTCGCCCTGTCGGCGCGCGGGGACAGCCTGCAGCTGCAGCCCGCGCGCGAGGTGGAGCTGTTCGCCGAGCCGAAGACGATCCTGCCGGCCGGCGTCGCATGGACCTGGGGCGAGCGCTCGCTGTGGCGCTTCGCGCCGCCCTCCGCGCTGGCGTGGTGCGCCGGGTTCGGCGTGTTCCTGCTGGCCGCTGCCGCCGGCCCGCGCACAGTCAACCCGGCGCGTACGCCCGCGGCGTGGGCGAAGCTCGCCTTGTCCTGCGCCATCCCCGCCGCTGCGGTGCTGCTGCTAACAATGCAGCGCCTCGGGGCGGCGCCCGGCACCGGCTGGGCGCTGCTGCTGGCCTGGGCCACGCTGTGGCACGCGCTGCTGTGGCCGCGACGCCTGCCGCTGCTCGGGGCGGTGGCGGTGCTGCTGCTCGGCGCCGGCCTGCTGGTGCAACTGGAACTGGGACTGGGCGCGCGCGACAGCGCCTGGCTGCGCCACGTGGAGACCAGTTGCGTGCTGCTCGGCGCCGGCCTGCCGCTCGGCCTGCTGCTACTGGACGGCGTGGCGCGCGGCACGCTGTCGCGCGTGGCGACGGAATGGCTGCTGTTCGCGCTGGCGCTCGGCGCGCTGGCCGGACTGGTGCTGCAGGTCGCCTTCGGCAACGAGACCGGCGTGTTCGAGGTGCAGCCGGTCGAATTCGCCAAGCTGGCCCTGGCCGCACTGAGCGCCCATTGCCTGGCGCTGGCAACCGGTGCGGGAAGCGAGTATCGCAGCTGGCGCGGCTGGCTGCGCATGCTGGCGCCGATCCTGCTGTTCGTGCTGCTCGTGGCGGTGGCGCTGGTCCAGGTGGACGACTATTCTCCGCTGATCCTGCTGCTGGTGTGGGGAGCGGTAAGCTTCCTGGCCTGGTGCCTCGCCACCGGCCGCCGGCTGCAGGCGGCGCTCGCGGGCGGGCTGTGCTGCGCACTGCTGGGCGCCGCGCTGGCCCTGCAGTCGGTCGGTCCCGGCTTGAGCGGCGACTTCTATGCCGAACGCTTCCAGGTCTGGGCCGACCCGGCGGCCCACCCGCACACCGGCCAGCAGATGCTGCTCGGCGCCCGCGCCATCGCCGCCGGCGGCTGGCTCGGTGCGGACGGACTGGTCGGGCTGGCTTCGCTCGGCCAGGCCGGCGGCGACGCGCTGCGCATCCCGGCGGTACAGGACGACTTCGCCCCCTCCTTCCTGCTCAACCGCCACGGCCTGCTGGGCGGCCTGCTGCTGTGGGCGCTGCAGGCCGCGCTGCTCGGCTGCCTGCTGCACGCGGCGGTCGCCGCGTGGCAGGGCGCCCTGGGGGCCGGCGACTTCCGCCGCGCCTGGCTCGGGCGCTTCCAGTGCTTCCTGCTGGCGGGCGGCGCGGCCTTCCTGGGCGGACATTTCCTGCTGTCCTGGGGCACCAACCTGGCGCTGTTTCCCATCATGGGCCAGCCGATGAGCTTTCTCTCGAGCGGCGGCTCGCACCTGCTGTTTTTCATCTGCCCCCTGCTAGCGTTCGGCGTGGCGAGCGTTCAATCTTTCGAGGAGAATCCAACATGCCGGTCTACGTCCAACACGAAGTCCTAGCCAGGGTCGACGATGTCTTCAATGCCGAGGCGCTGTGGCAGGCCCCGGGCCTGGCCCTGTTCTCGCGCCGCCCGCTGCTGCGCGACCTGCTGGAGCGCTCGCCGCGCGAACAGCGCGGGCGCGCCGCCACCCGCTGCTTCTCCCACGTCACCCTGATGCTGCCGCAGGACGAGGTCGACGACGACCGCCACCTGACCCGCGGCGCGCGCGTGCGCGACCTGGCGCAATCGCTGGCGGCCCTGCACCAGAAGGACTTCGGCGACCTGCTCGGGGGCGACGAGGTGCGCTACCACGTGGTCGGCAACGATGCCGTCGCCACCGGCGAGGTCAAGGTGAAGTTCGGCCATGCGGTCTACCTGCCGGCCCCGGGCGAACAGCTGCTGTACACGGTCACGGCCTCGCGCGACAGCGCGATCTGGCAGCCGGTGTGCGCGGTGTATCCGAACCAGCGCCTGACCGTGGTCGGCCAGGACGAGGCCAATGCCACTTTCGCGGTGCCTGGCTGGCCCTTCGGCGCGGAGGGTGGCATCCTCCTGATCAACGACGGCGCCGACAGCGAGATGGAAGTGCAGGTGCGTCCCAAGGACACGCTCGACTGCCGCTTCGACGCAGCGGGCGGCTACTACGTCGTCCGCAGGAAGGCAAATGGCGACGGCGCCGGCCAGCGCCTGCTCCTGAAAATCAGCCGGGCCGGCACGCCTGCACGGGCCAACCCGGCAAAGGCACCGAGCGCCGTGCCGGCGCGCGCGCCCTCGGTATGGAAGCCGCGCGACGCCGGCATTGCCGAGAGCGAGATGACCGCCATGCCGCTCGCCGTCCTGCCTGCCGCCGCCCCGCCGGCGCTGGAAAACGACGCGACCTACGCACCGGTTGCGCGCCACCGCATCACGCTGGCCGCGCTGGCGCTGCCGCGCCTGAGCCGCTACCGCGACACCGGCGCCGCCGCGCTCGAGATCGGCCTGGGCAGCAGCCTGGCGCCCTCCGCGCCCGGCAAGGACAGCCTGATCCGCTTCCTGGTGGACGACGCCGACGAGGTGCACGCGATCACCGCGGCCGGACGCCAGCGCGTCAAGGTGCCCTCGCAGTTCGCGCCGCTCGACGGCGCCAGCCTGCGGCTGCACGCGGTGGCGCCCGGCATGGCGGACCGCTACGCGGCCCTGCTCGCGCTGCCGCAAGGCCCCGAGCAGCCGGCGGCGGCCGGCACCCGCCTGGTATTCGGGCGCGGCATGCCGGCGCTGGCCGGGCTGCGGGTGCTCGATGGCCCGGCCTTCCTGCGCCACCTCGATGGCAGCGCGGCGGCCAGCGCCGACCGCCTCGGCCTGTCGCGCAATGCCTTCAGCTGGGAAGCCACCGGCGAAGGCTTGCGCATCGTGCGCCTGTCCGAGACCCAGGCCCTGTTCCACCTCGATGCGGAGCTGAAGCTGGTGGCGCCCATCACGCAGGCCACGCAGGAGCAGCCCTACCTGCTGCCCTCCGGCCACCACCTGGTCGCCGGCCATTACGTGCTGCGCTTCGACGCCTGAATCCAGCCATGCCGACCGCGACCATCATCGCTGCCTATTGCGCCGGCCTGCTGCTGACTTTGTGCCTGGCCGCCTGGCTGACCCCGCGCGCCTGGTGGCGCCGTGCGAACGCACGCGCCCTGGCGGTGCTGGTGTGCGGCACCGCGCTGCTGGGGGGATTGTTGCATGCGCTCGTCGAGCCGGATGCGGGTCCGCGCGCGGCCACGCTGGCGGCGCTGCCCGTGTCCGAGGCGCCGGTGGCGGGGGCGCAGTACCGCGTGCGCGACCATCTCAACCTGCGCGAGCATACCGGGATCAATGCGCGCCGCCTGGCCGTGGTGCCGGCCGGCGCGCGGGTGACGGCGACCGGCCAGCGCCGGGGCGACTGGTGGCAGGTCAGCGCCGTGGTGGATGGCCGCCGCCACGATGGCTGGGCCAGCAGCCTGTGGCTGCGCCGCGCCGACGAGAATTCAGTTGTCTTCTGAGCCGCCAAGTCGCATCGGGTTGTAGTACAGGCCCTTGGCGCACTGGGTCGGTCCGACACGCACGAAGCCGAAGGCTTCGTACACCGGCACCGCGAAGTTCGACGAGTTCACCGTGAAGCTGCCGTCGCCGCCCGCGGCGATCGCCGCCTCGCGCGCCGCCTCCCATAAGGCGCGCGCCACGCCGCGCCGGTGCCAGCGCTTGCCGACGAACAGGTGGAACAAATGGCTGCGGTCGCGCACCGCGACGAAACCGGCCAGCTGGCCGTCGACGAGCGCCACGTGATAGACATGGCCGCGCGCCAGGAAGCCGCGCACACCCATTTCGTCGTTCTCGGCGAGGAAGGTCGCTGCGCCCTCGGGCGGCGATTCGTGCACGATGTATTCGCGCGCCAGCTCGCGCAACAACGCCGCCACGGCGGGGATGTCCGTGGCCACTAGCGGTCGGATCAACATGGGTTTCGCGGCAAAGGTGTTTTGGGAATGCCACAATATCACAGAAAACACTTTCCGTACGGCAATTTAATTGACCGTGGGTAGCGAAGCCTCCTACACTGGCCAGACCATGCCAGACCCGAGCGCCAGCGCCTCTTCCCCGTCTTCTTCCCCGATCGGCGCGAGACTCGCCCACGGCCTGTCGTCCGCCCCGGCCGGCCGCCGCAAGGTGCCCTTGACCCGGCCGCTGCGCCACCCACGCTACCGCAATCTCTGGCTTGCCAACATGGTCTCGAACATGGGCACCTGGATCCAGACCTTCGCTTCGGCCTGGCTGGTGGCCTCGATCTCCAGTTCGGCCTCGATCACCGCGCTGGTGCAGACCGCGACCTATGTGCCGGTGTTCGTGTTCGCCCTGCTGGCGGGGGTCGTGGCGGACGCCGTGCACCGGCCAAAGTTCCTGTTCTACTGCAACCTGTATATGGCGCTGTGCGCCGCCATCATGGCGCTCCTGGCGGGCACCGGGCTGGTGGCCGCCACGCCGGTGCTGCTGCTGACCTTCTGCATCGGCATCGGCACCGCCTTCATCTGGCCGGCCTGGCAGGCCGCCATGTCCGGCCTGGTCGAGCCGGATGAAGTGGAGGCCGCGGCCACCCTCAACAACCTATCCTACAACCTGTCGGCCATCATCGGCCCGGCCCTCGGCGGCCTGCTGTTTGGCTGGATCGGACCGGGCGCGCTGTTCCTCGCCAATGCCCTGTCCTTCGCCGGCCTGCTCGGCGTGTACTGGACCTGGTGGCGCGAAGGCGGGCCGCAGCCGCAGGCGGCCGAGGGCTTCCGCGCGCGCTTCGTGTCGGGCGTCAGGACCGCCTTCGGATGCGCGCGCTACCGCCGCATCCTGCGCAACGTCTGCACCGTGTTCTTCTCGACCATCGCTTTTGCCAGCCTGCTGCCGGTCTACGTGCGCGAGGTGCTGCGCATGCAGTCCAGCACCTACGGCACCCTGATGGGCTGCCTGGGCGGCGGCGCGGTGCTGGCCGCCTTCTGCCTGCCGCAGCTGCGCGCCCGGGTCGACAAGACCGGCGTGCTGGCCGGCGCCATGCTGGTCTACGGCGGCATGCTGCTGGCCATGGCCGCGAGCCGCTCGCTGTCGCTGCTGGTGCCATTCATCCTGTGCGGCGGCATGGCCTGGTCGGCCACGGTATCGACCCTGAACGCCGCGGCCCAGCTATCCTTCCCGGCCGAGATCCGCGCCCGCACCCTGTCGATCTACCTGTTCGTCATGTCGGGCGGCTACGTGGCGGGCAGCCTGTTCTGGGGCCAGGTGGCCGAACGCTGGGGCGTGCGCGCGGCCCTGGCCGCCGCCGGGGCCTGCGTGCTGGCCAATGCGCTCTTCCTCGTCACGGGAAGCAGGAAAAACCCGCTCTAATCGCGGCATGAAAGGGCCTTGTTCGGGTGTAAAGTAGCGGAATTGTCCAGCCGATCCGCCTCATGCCCTCATCCGACATCCTGTCCGCCTTCGATTTTGCGCCGCGCTACGACGTGGCCGTGGCCAGCCGCCGCGGCAGCGGCCCGGTGCAGCGCCCCGAGAACCAGGACAATTTCGTCGTCATCGATGGCGCCGGCCAGGCCCGTTACCTGCTCGGCCAGGAGCCGCAACAGGCGCGGGTAAGGGATTGGCCCGCGGGCCACGGCCGGGTGGCGGTGCTCGACGGGATGGGCGGACATGGCCATGGGCGTGAAGCCGCGGAGGCGGTCGCCGCCGGGCTGCTCACGATTCCGGCCTGCCACACGCCGGCCGAACTGGCGCGCCACCTCGACGCCTTGCACGCCGAACTGCAGCGCCATTTCGCCGTCGCCAGCGGCGCCCGCCCCGGCACTACCCTGACGATGCTGGAACTGCCGGCTGGGCGCGAGCCCCTGCTCTACCATGTGGGCGACTCGCGCCTGTACGAGATCGGCCCGGAGCGCGCCGTGCCGCTCACCGTCGACCACGTGCCCGCCACCGCGGCGGCCCTGGCCGGCCGCATCGACGAAGGTGCCTGGCGCCGCCAGGTGCATGGCGCGCATGCGCCGCAGATCGCACAAGCCTTCATCCTCGGCAATGCCTTCAGCACACCGTCGCAACTCTCGAACCCGCTGTTCGAGCTGACGCCGCTGAACCTGCCGTCCTGGCTGTGCGCCCTGCCGGACCGCCGCGTGCTGCGCCTGCGCGAGGACGCCTGCTACCTGCTGGCCACCGACGGCTTCTGGTCCTGCGCCGCGCCCGACCGTTTCGTGGACCAATGGCCGGATCTGCTGGCCGGCGCGCCGGACGCCGCGGCCATGGTCGGCCGCCTGTTCGGCGCATTGGAAAGCGCCCCGCCCGACGGCCTGCACCCCGACAACCTGACCGCGCTGGTGCTGCGTCCTCTGCCGGTTCAGGCTGGCGTCCACGCGGACGAGACCGCCCTGCCGGACGATGCACGGGATTGAAAAATTCCCAACAGAAAATAATGTTGCTAATCAATGAATGCGGCGCGCCGCTGGGCAGTAAAAGGGCGTAAGCTTGCCATGTTGTCGATTACGATCGAGTCCGCCGTCGCCCCATGAACCGCTGCCGCAATCCCGAGCATCCGCACTGCACCGTCTGGGTCATGCCCGGCGAGCAGCTGTGCGCGCACGGACACGCCCAGCCGGCTTCCGATGAAGTCCTGTCGAGCGCCGCCCCCAGCGGCGGCCTGCCGTCGAGCTTCGAGGCGATCAGCGCCCTGCGTGCCCAGCGCATCCCTGACGCGAGCGCAACGCGTGTTAGCGCCGGCTTTGGCCGCCCGCAACTGCATATCAGCGGTTTCGACCCGCGCGCGGCCGGCGGGCGCCAGGCCATCAAGCTGGAACTGCGCGGCATGCCGATGGATTGCGCGGCCGAGCTGCGCATGCTGGTGCGCTCCGGCCTGCGCCTGCGCGAGGGCGAAAGCCATGCTTTCCAGCGCACTTCGCGCGGCGACTGGCGCCCGGTATTCCTGGAATTCTCCTCGCGCGGCCTGGAGCACGGCCAGTACCGCATCGACATCGAGCTGCACAGCCGCCACCCCTCGCTCCCCGGAGCGGCCCGCACCTGGACCTGCTCGCCCGTGATCCTGGTTCCGCGCATGGATGCCAGCCTGGGCGAGATCCATCAGACCTTCCTGGCCACCCACAAGAACGTGCGCGTGACCGCCGACGACGCCGGCATCGCACGGGTGCACGCGCCGGGCGGCGGCAGCCTCGACATCGACGTCACGGCCCGCGACGGCTCGATCGCCCAGCTGGACATCCGCGATCCGCGCGACGGCGGCGGCAAGGTCGACCTGGGCTTGTCCACCATCGCCTGGGACGAGGACCTGATCGAGATCGACGTTCCAATGCAAGCGGCCAGCCATCCCTGCCCGGCCAGCACCGCCTGCCTGGTGCACGCCGAACCGGATTCGAGCGCGCAGCGCCACCTGCGCCTGTTCGCGCTCGACGAGTGCGTGCTGGGACGTTTCGAATCGATCGATCCGGAAGCCGACCTGCTCTTGATGCACTACGGCGAACACGGCGAGGAGCGCGCCGGCCTGACGCGCCGCCTGTCCGGCCGCCACGCGCTCATCCGCCAGGGCCGCCATGGCTTCGAGATCGAGGACGTGTCGCGTTACGGCCTGCTGCTCGACGGCGTCTGGCCGGGCAAGCACGCGCCCGTGCCGCTGCGGCTCGGCATGCGCATTGCCCTCACCGCCAGCATCCGTGGCGTGGTCGAACTCGAAGTGAGCGCCCTGCTGCCGCACGGCGTGATCCTGCACCGCGTCGATGCGGGCGCGCAGGCGGAAGCCTTCTGCATCCTCGCCCCCGACACCGATCCGGGCCGGCGCGAAGTCCTGGCTGCGCCGCGCGCCGCTGGCATGCCGCTGCTGTTCCACCGCGACGGCGGCTTCTGGCACCGGGACCAGCTCACGGGCGTGGAGACGCCGCTGGCGCCTGGCGCCAGCCTGGAGCGCTCCTCCGGCATGGGCGGGCAGTTGCGCTTCACGGCCCGCCCCTATCCTGAGCTCGCCCCGGAACTGCGGGCGCAGACGGTCCGCGCCGGCGAGCGCCGGCGTGCACAGCCCGCTGCCTGGCTCGGCAGCTGAGCCGCGGCTCAGGCGCCGTGCGGGCGCAGGAGCAGGAAGACCAGCGAAGTACCGGCCAGCAGCGCAGCCTGCAGCGCGAAGACGATGACCGGAATCTTCAGGTGTTCTGGAATTTTCATGACGCGTCCCTCAATGGCGTTTCAGAAAAAACCCGTACGGGAACACCAGTTTACGCCCGCCGCAAACGGCGCTGCGCCCTGTAGCCGCGCGACAATCTCCCTCCAGCCCGCAAGCCTGCGCCGCCACGCGCGGCATCCGGCTACGCTAGGGGCATCCATCGATTCGCGAGCATACCCATGAAAAACAACACCCTGATCCACCTCCGCGGCGCCGCCATCGTCCTGCTGGCCGCCGCCGCTTCCCTTAGCGCCAGCGCCCAGACCGCCTCGCAGACGGATAATCCCCAAGGCGGGCGCCAGCCCGCCAAGCCGGTGGCCGCGCAGGAACGCACCGGCCCGTCCACGGTGCAGCAACGCACCAACCCGACGAGCGGCCAGCCCGGCGTAGTCCAGGAAGGCAGCGACGCCGCGGATGCCACCACCCACCTCAACCGCGCCATCGCCGTGCTGCACCAGATGGAGCGCAACCGCGAGGTCGCGGCGCAACTGGCCAAGTCCAAGGGCGTGTTCGTGATACCGGATTCGGTGCGCGTCGCGGTCGGCGTCGGGGCGCGCGGCGGCGCCGGCGTGCTGCTGGTCCGCCGTGCCGACGGCTGGGGCACGCCATCCTTCTACAACATGGCCGGCCTGACTGTGGGCGCCCAGCTCGGAGCCGAGGGCGGCGGCATGGCCTTCATCCTCAACGACCAGAAGGCGCTGAACGGCTTCATGCAGGACAATAAGTTTTCGCTGAATGCCGAAGCCGGCCTCACGGTGGTGGAATGGTCGAAGCGCGGCGAAGGCTCGCTCGGCTGGGGCGACATCACCGCCTGGTCCGATACCGAGGGCCTGTTCGGCGGCGCGGTCATCGCCCTTACCGACATCCGCTTCGATGCCGCCGAGACGACTGCCTATTACCGCAAGCCGGTGACCGCGCGCGACGTCGTGGCGGGCCGGGTCGCCAACCCGCGCGCGGTCGAGCTGCGCACGGCGCTGGCCGACCTCGGGACGGCCGCCGGCGCCGCCGGCCAAGGCGGCAGCAGCGACAGCAAGACCCGCAGCGGCGACAGCGACATGCGCCCGACCCGGCGCGCCGAACCGCAGGCTCCGACCAGTCCGACGGCGAATAAATAAACGTTTTAGTTTACTTAACTGCTGAGCTCTCTTACACTCCTGGCAATCGTCCCGTGCCAGGAGCCGTATGAAACACCGCTTGCTCATCGGCAGCGCTTGCCTGCTTGCCCTGTTGTCGACCATCGGCGCCTCGCTGGCCTATCCCCTGCTGCCGCCGCTATTTGCCGGCGCGGCGCCGAACGCGTTGAACGCCTTCCTCGGCCTGCCGCCCACGCTGCTGTTCGGCTTTGCCTTGATGCTCAACCCGCTCGGCATGCTGATCGGAAGCGCCGTGCTGGGATCCTTGTCGGATGCGCTCGGCCGGCGCCGCATCCTGCTCCTGACCACGCTCGGCGCCGCCGCGGGTCACCTGCTGACGGCATACGCGCTGCTGGCGCAATCCTATCCCTTGCTGATCGCGGCGCGCTTCGCCACCGGCGTGCTGGAGGGGAACGGCGCGATCCTGCGCGCGCTGCTGGCCGAGCGCCTCGACGGGCCGTTGCGCAACCATGCGCTCTCCTGGCTGAACGGCGCCTTTCACCTGGGCTGGCTCGCCGGCCCGCTGCTGTCCGGACTCAGTGCCGGCTATAGCATCACGCTCCCTTTCTGCATCGCCGCCGGCGGCCTGCTGCTGGGCGCGGCGCTGTCGATGCTGGTGCTGGCGCCGCAGGCGACGCCAGCCGCCCGGAGCAGCTGGTGGTCGCTGGCGCGCGAGCGCCATGCCTTCACCCTGCTGCGCCACGCGCCGCTGCACACGCTGGTCCTGATCCACCTCGCCTATTGCTGCGGCGTGGCCGGCTTCTACGAGTTCTTCCCGCTCTGGCTGGTGGAAATGGGGAGCTACGACGCGAAGGGCATCGCCCTTGTGAACATGGCGATGTGCGGCGTGATGACCAGCGCGGCGCTGTTCGCGGGCCGCGCCTACCCGGGCGACGCACGCCTGCGTGTCGGCGGGCTGGCCGGCGCGGTGGCGCTGGCGGTGCTGTGCGTCGGCCTGGGAAACCTGTGGGTCGGCATGGCGGCCATCATCCTGTTCGGCTTGCCGCACGCCTTTTATAATGCGACGCTGCAGGCCTGGGCGGCCGACAGTTTCGCGCAGCACGGACAAGGCGCGGTCATGGGCCTGCTGTCGACGACCTTCTGCGTGGCCCATATCGTCATGGCGCTCGGCGGCGGGCTGCTCGCATTGATCGACACCCGCCTGGTGCTGGTCGCGGGCGGCCTGCTGGCGGCCCTGGCGGCGTTCTCGATGCGGCGCTGGAGCCGCCACGCTATCCCAACCCACCAGGAATTCGCATGAACACGTCCGAACAAATCTTGCTGCTGCTGAAGACCCGCGGGCCGCAGACCGCCCAGGCACTGGCCGCGATCCTGCACCTGACCTCGATGGGCGTGCGCCGCCAGCTGGAAGCGGCCGAGGAAAAAGGCCTGGTCGGCTACGTCGACCAGCCGGGCAAGGTGGGACGCCCGGTGCGGCTGTGGCAGCTCACCGAACTGGGGCATGCGCGCTTTCCCGACCGCCACGCGGCGCTGACGGTCGACCTCATCGGGCAGGTGCGGAACCTGTTCGGCGAAGCCGCCATCGACCGGCTGATCGATGCACGCGAGGCCGCCAGCGAAGCCGCCTACCGCGCCGCCGTCGATCCGGCCGCGCCGCTGGCCCAGCGCGCCGCCTCGCTGGCCGTGCTGCGTGAGGCGGAAGGCTACATGGCCGAAGCGCAGGTCGGCGACGACGGCAGCGTGCTGCTGGTCGAGAACCACTGCCCGATCTGCGCCGCGGCGCGCGCCTGCCAGAACTTCTGCCGCTCGGAGCTGGACGTGTTCCGGCGCGTGCTGGGGCCGGACGTGCAGGTCGAAAGGGTCGAGCACCAGCTGGCCGGGGCGCGGCGTTGTGCCTATCGGATCATGCCGCTCGCTTGAGGCTGCAGGGCGAGTGGCAAAAGGCCCCGGCCTAGGTCCAGGTGCACGGCGCATGCCATCGATTCACCTCCGAATACAGACGCCTCAGTACCTCACAAGGGCCGCATGCGTCGGCTTCCGGGCCCGAAGCGAACCTTCGTGTTAAGGCTGCAAACCTAAATTTATGCTCCAGGCAGGCGACTGGAATTGGCATCTAATGGAACTGCACCCGCAAACCTGCTGACTGGAAGCGTGAGCCCAAATGCTGGTTGAAAAACGTGTAGTGCTCAACTTCTCCAGGATGATTTCTTGGCATGGCGGTGTCTACAAAGACGTAATTTAGTATGGACGACCACTTCCGACCCGTTACGGACAGCCGCAAGCGCATCCAGATCAGTCGACAATCTCAACATCGGCATCCAGCCAAACAGTTGGCTTGGCATTTAATATAGACACAGGGTTCGGGTTCAGACTGAAACTAATTGACCTCGCGGAACCTCTTAGTCGAACTTCCGCGCGGGAATCAGCCAATGCTTGTGGCCCGCAGAGATACGGGCAGCCGGGGACGGCGTCTGGAGGCACTATGCCTACGTAGGCGTACGCAAAAGTACCGCCCTTTGTCGACACTGCCTTTGCTCCCGATATCGATACCGGCAGTTTCTCTCCATCCTTTAGCATGCTGCAGCCCTGAACCTCCGCACCGTGAGCGGGCGCAGCGTGGCCTTCATCGGCATAGACAGGAATCGTCCCGCTGACTTTACATAGGTCAGTGATCCTGAATACGCTTCCATTAGCTGCTTCGATCAACTGAACCTTAACAGTCATCCTGGCTTTGCGCAGCATAGGAGGTTTTGTTGGCGGCGGAGGAATGGCAAAAGCCGACGATGTACTTACTAACAGCAACGCTGCTAGTACACGATTTCGAAACAGAACTCGCGCGATCGCTGCTGACACCCTGTAGTGCTGCGCTGGTAATTGCGCTAAGTGTTCATACATTTTTTTAGCACTTCGCTGAACTGCATTGAGTACTATTTAAGGTCCGCCTCTGGGCCGATAGCGGACCTCGAAACACCTCAGTCTACGGTGCTCTTGTTCTCAGGATAAATAAAGGCAGTTGTCAGGCGCGTTCAATCGCGCGGCCCGTCGTGCCGCCACGCCGCCGGCCAGGCCGGCAGCGGAATGCGCTCCTCGTCCCCCGGCACCGGCACGAAGGCGTTCGCTTCCCAGTCGCGCGCCGCCTGTTCGATGCGCTCGCGGCTGGACGACACGAAATTCCAGAAGATGTAACGGCGTCCGTCCAGCGGCTCGCCGCCGATCAGCACGAAGCGCGCGCCGGCGCTGGACGAGACCCGCACCGGCAAGCCCGGCTCCACCATCGCCATGGTGTTGGCCGGGATCGCTTCGCCGTCGACCTCGATGGCGCCCATCGGGGCGTACACGGCGCTCTCCTCCGGCAGGCCGCCGAGGTCGATGGCCGCGCCCGGCGCCAGCTGCACGTCCAGGTACAGCGTGGTGCTGAAGGTCGGCACCGGCGACGTGCGTCCAAAGGCCGTGCCCACCAGCACCCGCACCGTGGCGCCTTCGAACTCGACTTCGGGGATCTGGTCCGCCGGGGTGTGCGAGAAGGCGGCCGGTGCTTCCTCGTGCTCGCGCGGCAGCGCCGCCCACAGCTGCAGGCCGTGGGTGCGGCGCACCCGGTCCAGCAAATCGTCCGGAGTGCGCTCGGAGTGGACGATGCCGCTGCCGGCCGTCATCCAGTTGATCGCGCCGGGTTCGATGCGCTGCTCGGTGCCCAGGCTGTCGCGGTGCATGATGGCGCCCTCGAACAGGTAAGTCACGGTGGCCAGCCCGATGTGCGGGTGCGGGCGCACGTCGTGGCGCGCGCCGGGCTGCGCTTCCACCGGCCCCATGTGGTCGAAGAACAGGAAGGGCCCGACCGACTGGCGCGCGGCCGCCGGCAGGATGCGCCGGACCGTGAAGCCCCCGCCGAGGTCCTTGTCATGCGATTTGAACAGGTGGGCAATGGCCATGACACTCCTCCGATGTGAACGATACGCCTACTGTACACCATCCGCCCTCGCCTGCAGGCAGGCCGGAGGATGGGTCTAGACCAGCTCGCGCAGCACGCGAAAGCCCACGATGTCGTTCGACAGCACGCTGGAGAAACCGTTGCGCAGCGCCGAACGCAGATAGCGCGGCGCGTACAGCCAGGAGCCGCCGCGCAGGATGCGGCGCGCCCCGTCGCCGCCGGTTTCCCATGCGCTGCCGTCGAGCGGCGCACCGACGTAGTTGTCGTGCACGACGTCCTGCACCCATTCCCACACGTTGCCGTGCATGTCGTACAGGCCCCACGGATTGGCGGGGAACATGCCGCATGGGGTGGTGCCGTGGCGGCAGGCGCCGCGCGCGCCGCCGTTGTAGGTGAAGCTGCCGTCGTAGTTGGCTTGGTCGGGACCGATGGTGTCGCCGAAGCTGAAGGCAGTGCGGGTGCCGGCACGGCAGGCGTACTCCCACTCCGCTTCGCTCGGCAGGCGGTAGCGCTGGCCGGTGGCTTGCGACAGCCACCCTAGGTAACGCTGGGCGTCGTGCCAGGTAACGCCGACCACCGGGTGCGCATCGGTTTGGGGAAAGCCCGGCGCCAGCCAGTCCACGTCGCCCTGGGGCTCCCAGCCGGTCGCCCCCACGAACACCCGCCATTCGCCCACCGTCACGGGATAGCGTCCCAGCGCGAAGGGCCGTTCGATGCCGACCCAGCGCTGCGGCGTTTCGCGCTCCAGCCAGCGCTGCTGGGCGCCGGCCGCCATCGCGATCTTGCGCTCGTGTTCGTGGGAACCCATCTGGAAGCGGCCGGTCGGGACCAGGACCAGCGAGGGCCCGCTGCCGGCGCCCTCCAGGAAGGGATCGCAGAGCACACCGTCGCCGTCGGCCACCGGGCTGGCGGGGGTCGGCATAAGCTGCTGCAATTCGCCGGCCGTGCGCGCCGCCTGCAGTTCGCGTGCGCGCTTCTGCTCCGCCAGGTAGGCCGCGGCGGCCTTGGCCTGGGCCGCCTTGCGCTGGGCTTCTTCCTGCGCCAGGCGCGCCTTGGCGGCTTCTTCCTCCCGCCTGGCGAGCAGTTGCTGGCGCAGCGCTTCCTTGCGCGCCGCGCGCGCCTGTTCCTGCTCCGCGCGCTCGCGCCGCTGCTGCTCGCGGCGCTGGCGCTCGACCAGGGCGCGGGCCGCGGCCCTGGCCTGTTCTTCGGCCTGCTGGCGTGCCGCCAGCTCGCGTTCGCGCCGCTCCTGTTCGGCGCGCTCGGCCGCCTCCCGCAGGGCGAGTTCCTCCGGCGACGGACCGGCCGCATTGCGGAGGTTCTGCAGCAGCGCGCGCACGGTCGGCGGGCGCGCCGCCGGGTCCTGCGCGAAGCCGGCGCGCAGGGCGTCCCACTGGTGCGGCTGCAAGGCCTGCGGCGCCACGCCGGGGTCCGGCGGCAGCGCCCCATCGAGCATCCGGTAGATCATCATCGACACCGCGTACACGTCGAGGCTCGGGGCCGGCTGGCCCTGGCTGCCCGCTTCGGGCGCGCGGTAGCCCGGAGTGCCGGAGGTGGCCGGAGCATCCAGCGGCGCCGCGCCACTGCCGCGCGCGCGCGCCGCGATGCCGAAGTCGAGCAGCTTGACCTCGCCGCGCTTGGTCAGGAACACGTTGCCGGGCTTGATGTCGCGGTGCACCAGGCCATGCTTGTCCCAGGCGTAATCGAGGGCGGCGGCCACCGGTTCGAGCAGGGCCAGCACGCGCTCGAACGGCAGCTTGCCCTCGCGCGCCAGCAGGCTGTCGAGGTCCTCGCCTTCCAGGCATTCCATGATCAGGAAAAAGCTGGCGGTGGCCGGGTCCTGCGCCCATTCGTAGACACGCACGATGTGCTCGTGCGCCAGGCGGCGCGCGCGGGTGGCTTCCTGGATCAGCAGTTTGGACTGCAGGGTCGACTGCGTCAGCTGCGGTGGCAGGATCTTCAGCGCCACCTGGGCGCTGTGGCCCAGCTCGGCGTGGGTGGCCAGGTCGGTCGCCTGCCACACCTGGCCCATGCCGCCGTGCGCGATCAGGCGCTCGAGCCGGTAGCGCCGGTTCTGCGGGCCGACTTCCTGGCCGGCCATCAGGCCGATCTCGGTGCCCGGACGCGCCGATTGCGCAACCGCTTCCTCTGCCGTCGCCTGGGCGGGCAGATAGGCCGCATCCAGGATCGCGTTCTTGCGCAGGTCGAATTCGGTACGGCTCAGCAGGCCATCCTCGTGCAGGGCACGCAATTCGCGGATCTTGTCGATGGCCGTCTGCATTACTTCGGTCACGCTGCCATCAATGCGGGATCGACGCGCCGCACGCGGCGCAGAAGCGCTCGCCCTCGCGCGCAGGGTGGCCGTGGGCGCACTGGCGGCTTGCCCCATTCACGGTCGCCAGCAGGGCGACCTGGTGGCGGCGGTCGCGGTCGACCTCCAGCTCGCGCCGCGCCTGCTCGTCGCGCACCAGCTGCTGCGCTTCCCCGGTCGACAGCTTGCCCGCGTCGGCCAGCCCGGCCAATGCGCCCAGCTGCTCGGCATCCATGTTCGCGTGGACGCGGGTCTTCATGAAGTCGTTCAGCAGCGCCGCGTTGGGCGCTGCGGCCAGGGCCAGCTTGGCCGTGTCGTCCATTGCGGCGAAGGCCTCGAGGCGGCGCAGCTCCAGCGCGTGGCGGCGCTCTTCGGCATCCAGCTGCACGTCCTGCAGCGCGCGCGCCTGGCGCGCATCGAGCTCGATGGTGCGCGCCAGCTTGTCCTGTTGCTGTCCGGTGCGGGTGGATTCGATGCGCTGGCGGGCCTGCTCGTCTTCCCATTCCTGCAGGCGCTCGGCCTCGCGCCGATGTGCGGCATTCGCCAGCACCAGGCTCTGGTGACGCGCAAGGTGTTCCTGCTCGTCGATCTCGCGCGCACGGCGCGCCGCGTCTTCTTCGCTGGCGCGCAGGCGTACCAGCTCCGCCTGCCGGCGGGCGGCGTCTTCGATGAGCGCGGCCTGATCGAGCTTGTAGCGGATCTGCTGCTGCAGCAGCTGCTGGGAAAAGCGCTGGCGGGCAATCGCCAGGCTCTGCCGGGCGTCCTGCTGGGCCACCTCGAGTTCGCTGCGCATCCGTACCTGGGCCAGGGCGCGCAGGTGCTGCCACTCCTGGGCCTCATCAAAGCGGCGCGCACCCTTCTTTGCCAGCTCGTGTTCGAGGTCGAGCAGCACTTCGCCCGCGCCCCGTTCCAGCGCCTGCTTGCGCGAGCCGGCATCCAGGATGCGGGCATACAGTTCGATCTGGCGCGCGCGCACGGCGTGGGCGCGGTCGGCGCCCTGCAGCGACAGCTCGGCGCGCGCGATGGCGTCGTCCTGGCGCAGTTCGCGCTCGCGCTGGCGCACCCGGGCGGCCTGCTCGGCGCGGCGCAGGCGCTGCCATTCCTCGGCGTCGTACAGCTCGTCGAGGTGCTTGGCATGCTCGATCTGCACGTGGCGTTCGTCGGCCGCCAGCCACAGGCTGCCGACCCGGGCCCGGTGGGCGTCGTACTTGTCGTGGCGCAGCTCGACCGTGTCGACCTTCACCGCCGCCAGCCCGTACTCGAGCAGCAGCAGCTTGAGGCCGCCCTGCAGGCGCTCGTCGAACTGCTCGCGCAGCTCCCGGTTGCCCGCCATCTCGCGGATCGAGCGCGCGCCGACGAATTCCTCGGCCAATTGGCGCACCGGCGCCGCCAGGAGTTCGCGCAGCTGATCGGCGCCGATGGTGCCCGGCAGCGTCATGAAGTGGCGCGCGAAGGCCGGGACGTTCTCGATGCGCAGGCTGACCGTGAGGCGCGCGCTGACGGCCAGGTGCTCGGCAGTGGCGACGTCGTCGAAACGGAATTCGACCGGCAACGCGCCGGTGCGGGTGACCAGGATTTCGGCGTGCTGGTCGCGCAGCAGGTGGTTCAGGCGGGTGAAGAAACCTTCGATCTCGTACTCGCCCTGGGGCACTTCGGTGGCCTTGTCGCCCTGCAGGATGTAGGCGCGCGCCGTGGCCGGCACGCGCAGGGTCTTCACGAACACGCCCGAGAGTTCGCGCACGCCGAAGAACACGGCCAGTTCGTCCGGGCCGGCCACCCAGCGGTTCTCGCGCAGCACCGGGTTATTGCGCGGCGCGCCCAGGATCAGGCCACAGCCGGCGCAATAGCGCGCGTCGCCGCCCTGCTTGCGCTCGCAGCGCGGGCAACTGGCGCCTTTCACTCCGAACATCTGGAACATATCCGACTCCGTTTCCGTTTCTTCCTGCACAACATCACCCGGCGATTCTAGCGCAGCCGGGCGCGATTCAGATGATCCCGATCCTGTCGACGCAGGCCAGGCTGGCCCCGCGCTCCTGCAGCGCCGCACGCCAGCCCGGCGGCAGCTGCGCTTCCCAGGCCCGCGGCACCAGGATGCGGTCCCCCGGCGCCGCTTCGCGTCCCAGCAGCGCGCACTTTGGCAGCACGCCCTCGACCGTCTCGACCCGCCCCGCATGCCAGCTTGACGACTGGCCGGTGGCCAGCACCCGGCCGCGCGCCAGGAACTCGCGCCCGCGCGCCATGCGGTCGGCCATGACCAGGGCCAGCTCGAATGAAGCGCCCTGGAAGCGCTCTTCGCCGAAGCGCACCGTGGTGCGCCACTGCCCCAGGCCGCGGCCATCGAAGTGGCGGGATGCGGCCAGCACCGCCCCTACCCGCGCCTGCAGGGCGGCATCGACGCCGGGGGCCGCGATGCTTGCTTCCTCCTCGCCCTCGTGCGGCGCGGGACGCACGCTGACTTCGACCCAGCACAGGCTGTCGCCGGCGCCGCCGCTATACAGCGGGAACCAGGCGCGCGCGCTCGACACGCCGGCGCCCGGATCGGGATGCCCGGTTAGGGCGCCGAGGTGCGGCAGACCGCCCTCGCCTCCGGCCAGCACGCCGAGCGGCGCCTGGCCCAGGGCGTGGCCGTCGATGCGGCCCAGCTGCCAGGCGTCGGACCAGCCGTTGGCCACCACCGGGCGTGGCGACTGCCACAGGCCGCGCACCATGCGGTCGGCCAGCACGCAGGCCAGTTCCCAGTCGCGGCTGCCCTCCATTGGCGCGCGGTCGAGGCTGAGCACGACCTGCTCGCGGCTGTCGAAGCGCGGCTCGGTGTGGCGCGCCAGGCGCACCACTTCCTGCATGCGCCGGGCCAGCGCAGGCGCATCCGGCACGCTGCACTTGACGTCGGCGCGGCCGCCCCGCGGGCGCACGCTGGCCGTCACGGTCAAGTACGCGCCATCGGGCGCGATACTGCGCACGGTAACGGACGCGTTCATGCCGATTCTCCCGCGATGTCGCGGCGCGCCGCGCAATCGCATTCGAGGTTGGAGATGATGCGGTCGGCCTCTTCCAGCAGCGCCGCCGCCAGCGCCGCGTCGCCCAGCTTCATGCGCGCCAGCAGCGCCCAGGCTTCGTCGAGCGCGGCGACGGCGCGCCGGCTGTGGCGGGCGCGGCGCCGCTGTTGGTCCAGCGCCAGGGGCTGGCCCGGCGCCGCAAGTTCGAGCGCCGGCATGGTCCCGACCGACAAGCTGACCAGGTCGAGCCGGCGCAGCAGGTCCTGGTGGCGGCGGAACACGGCGCAATCGGCCGGCAGCAGCGCCAGCCGCAGGCCACACATCACGCCGGGCAATTCCAGGAACAGGCGGCGCAAGGCCTTCGCATCCTCGAGCGCCGGATCGAACGCCGCCGGTTGCACCGCTGGCGCGGCAGCCGGCGCGGGCTGCGACGCCAGCCTTGCCATGAGCAGCGCCGCCAGGTCGCGCGACGCGCCGAGATCGACCGGCACGCAGTCGTCCACCATCACACCGAAGCGCGTGTACAGCAGCTGGTTGAAGCCGGTACGAAAAGCGTTCCACTCTTCGAAGCTGGTGCAGGGCGGCAAATTGAGGTTGCCCTGCTCCAGTTCGCGCTGCAGGGCGGACTGGAGCAGCATCACGAAGCCGTCCAGCGCCACCTGCTGCGCTGCTTCGCTGGCGAGGAACAGGTCGAAGCGCTGCTGCGCTTCGCGCGGGTCCGGCGCATCGATGGCAAAGCGCACCCGCAGGCCGATCTCGGGCGCGGCGGCGAAGGGCGTCAGCTCGCAGCCGTAGGGGCCCGGGTGCACGCACCAGGCGGTTTCGCCGTCCAGGAGCGCGACCCGCGCGCCTTCGCTCAGGCGCCGGGTATGGCCGTCCTTGTTCGCCAGCACGGCGAAGCTCCCGGCCGGCACCGTGCAGCCTTTCGCCAGCGGCAGCGCGATGAAGCCCGCACCCAGACCGTCGAGCTTGGGGGCAGGCTGGCGGAACGGCCGTGTGAACAGGTTCAGCATCTCACGTCCCCGCCGGCTCCACGGTAAACCGTGCGCCGTGCTGCTGCAGATGCTGCGCCGGCGCTTGCGCGAACGGCCACGGGCCTTCGCACTCGCCGTCGCTGTCGAGTCTGCCCTCGAGCACGGTGGCGCCTGCGCCATCGAGCACGCGCAGCAGCCCGCCGGCGCGCAGCAGGGTGGCGGCCAGCGGCGCTTGCGGGTCGAGCTGCAGGATCACCCGCTTCCCCACGAAATGCAGGCGCCAGGCGCCGTCGTCGGTGACCAGGGTGTCGAGCGCCGCGCCGCCGTCGGCGGCGCGCAGCATGCCGGCGCTGCCGCGCCACTGGCGGGGCATGCCTTGCTCCCGGCGGGCGTCGGCCAGGGTGCGCAGGCGGCGTGTCGTCAGCGGCGAGGCCTGCAGCGCGCTGCGTTCGCCCGCCGTCAGCGGACGGCTGCCGTCGAGCGCGGCCAGCAGCACCGCGTCGTCCAGCACCAGCCGGTCGCCTTCGACCCGGCGGCCTGCGATCAGCTGCGCCTGCAGCTTGCGGTCAAGTATCGTCATCCCCATTACATTTCCTCCTTGTTGCCGGCCGCCGCGCCGAGCCGGGCGATGGCGGAGTCGCGCCGCTTGCGCAGGGTCGGCAGCGACACCCCGTCGAGCAGCGCAAGCTGCTGCATGGTCGGCAGTTCGCCGGTCGCCGGGTCGAGCCACGCCAGCGGATAGCTGTCGTCGAAGGCCCCGAGCAGCTTCAGGTAGACCGCCAGCCGCACCGGCAGCGAGTCGCCCTCCATCATGCGCGCCGCCCAGCTGCCGCGCTCCTGGGCCGCCGCCGCTACTTGCAGGTAGCGGGGGGACAGTGAAACGCGCTCTGCCAACGCCTCGTCCAGCACCAGGAGCGGCGCGCCGGCAGGCGGATCGTCGCTGCCGGCCTCGGTGGCGGCCAGGTCCAGCTCGTCCTGGCGCGCCTCCAGCACTAGGTCCGGGCCCGGCGTAACGGCGGCCTCCGATTCGCCCAGCACGCGCCAGTAGTCGTCCAGCCAGGCGCTGGCGTCGCTGCCGTCCCGCAGCCAGTCGCGGTCCTGGTTCGAGGACAGGGCTTCGTATTCGCCGATCTCGCGCAGCATGGCGCCGATCTTGTCCGGCTGGTCCTTCAGGCTGGCGAAGCGCTTGGAACGGGTGTGCAACGGCCCGGCGGCGCCGGTGAAGCGCTCCAGGCTCTCGCTCCAGCGCAGAATCCATTCAGGGCGGCAATCGAGGACGCTGCGCAGCTGGCGCGTCTCGATCGGCTGGAGTTCGATCGTGCGCCCGAGGATGGCGCCCACTTGGTCGCGGTGCTCGCGCCAGGACGCGAACAGGCGCGCCACCTCGCCGTAGGCGGTGTCGAGCATGCGGTAGGCGTACATCCGGTTCGGGCTGCAGGGCCGCCCGCAGGCCGCCTGATAGTTGTCGCTGTCGACCTTGTCGCGCAGGAGCGCGAACAAGTCGTTGAATTTCTTGCGCAGCAGGGCGTCGCCGCCCGGCGCGGCCCAGAAGGCGCCCATGCGCGCATGCTCGCCCGCCACCGCCGCGCACAAGGCGACCCAGTCGCCTGGGCGGGCCTGCAGTTCATAGACCAGGCTCAGGGCCAGTTCGAGGACGCTGTCGCCGTAGCTGTTGCCGGGCTGCTCGCCGCGGCGGCTCCCGTAGAGGGCCTGCGCTGCCGTGTCGACATACTCCGCCAGGAGTTCTTCGCTCGCGGGTTCGAGCAGGCGAACCGGATCGATGCGGGCGAGCGCCTGCAGCGAGCATTGCCCCAGCAACTTGCGGACCTGCTCCCAACCGTGCTCCTGGTACCGGGTTCCCGGCAAACGCATACCTTCCTCATCCTCGTCGCCATCCGCACAAGAGCGGATTGTCAACAGATGATGCCATACAAACACAAAATCCGGGCGCGCAGAAGGCGGTCAATCTCCCTTCTGTTCGAGGGATTGCCCTTGCATGGAACGCAACAAGCCGGCAAGGAGCGGCGCGGCATGCGCGCCACCCGTGAGGCTGGACTCGCTGACGAAGGCGGCGAAGGCGAGCCGGCGGGTCTGGCCCGGCAGGCTGCCCGGTTCCAGCCAGCCCATGAACCAGACCGTCGCCATGCCGTCCTCGCCGGTGGGCGCAGTGCCGGTCTTGCCGAACAGGCCGGCGCGCAAGGCGTCGAACTCCTTGCCGCGGAAGGCGCCGGCCGCAGTGCCGCCCTGCACCACGCCCTTCATGCCGGCCCGCACCCGGTCGAGGCGCACGCCCAGCTCGGGTCCGGGCTGCGCGAGCGCCGCGCGTCCGTCGAGTTCGAGCAGCAGGCGCGGCGCGACCAGCCTGCCCTGCCCGACCGCGGCGGCGACCAGCGCCATCTGCAGCGGGGTCGCCTGCATGCGCAGGCCGATCGCCATCTGGCGCACCTCGTGGCGGGTCTGGATCGGGTCCAGTTGGGACGGGCTGGCCTGCAGCGCGTCCCAGCCGGACCAGCGGAAGTCTTGCGGCAGCAGGCCGCCGTCGAGACGCAGCGGCGTGCCGAAGCCGAGCCGGCGCGCCATGCCGGCGACCGGCCTTACCGCATCCAGGGCGCCAGGATCGATCTCGCGTACGCCCGGTAGCCCGCCGTTCGGTCCGCCGCCGAGGCTGCGGTCGCCCAGCTCGGCGGTCCAGGCGAACCAGGTATTCACGCTGTGCGCCAGCGCCTGCGCCAGCCCGAAACGGCCCTCGACGGCGCGGGCGCCGGCCAGTTGTTCGCGGAAGTTGGTGATGCGCGCGCCCACTCCTTGCGGATAGGCGGGCGCGCCGGTGCGAAAACCGTAGCCTGCTTCGCCCGCCATGGTGTCGATCGCGGACAGCGGCATACCGGCCAGCAGGCGCTCCAGGCGAGCGTCGCCGCGCGCCGCCGCCTCCAGGCCGAGGGCGGTGACCACCTTGAAGGTCGAGCCGGGCGCGCGCGTGGCCCCGCCGTCGTGCTGGAAGGCCGGCAGCCGCAAGGGGCTGCGCGCGGGATCGGCACGGTCGAAGTCGCGGATTTCCGGCCAGCGCGCCGGGTCGGCCGCGCCCACGCCGCCGCCGGCCGCCGCCAGCACGTCGCCGTTGCCGGCATCGAGCAGCACCAGGCCGGCCTGGCGCCCTTCCGGGATTGCCCCCGCACCCAGGCAGCGCCGGCCATCCCATTGCCCGCCGCGCAGGCCGACGCAGTCCAGTACCGCCTGGGCCGCCCCCTGCAGGCGCAGGTCCAGGCTCAGGCGCGCCGTGTGGCTGCCGCCCGGCAGTCGTGCCAGCATGCCCGCGACGCTCGACGCGTGCTCGCGGTGCACGCCCAGCAGCGGGGCCAGCCCGGCCGCCTGCGCCGCGACGCTGGCCCTGCCGTCGGTCCACAAGCTCTCTCCGTTGCGCCCGCTGAGCCGGACTTCGGCCAGGGCCGGGCGCGCCGCGGCGTTCGACGCCGGCAGCGCCTGCCAGGCCAGGCGCCCCCCTTCGGCGCGCACATGGCGGTAGGCGGCGTCGGCGTTGCCGGAGAGGCGGGCCAGGTCGAGCGGTTCGACCTCGAGCACGATGCGCCGTGCGCCCGGCACGGGCGCCAGCAGCACGCGCTGGACGGCGTCGCGCTCGCGGCAGGCGCGCCCGTCGCACACGCCGCTCACCGAGGCGGTCGCTCCCTCCACCCGGCGCAGGCGGCCGGCCAGCAGCAGCTCGCTCGGTGCGGCCTGGTCGAGGCTCAGGCGGGCGGTCGCGGCCCCGCCGCCGCCGTCCCAGGCGCCCACCCGCGCCCACGGCGCCCAGCCTTCCGGCAGGCGCGCGAACAGGCGCATGGCGGCGACCGGCAGCCCGGCGTCCTGCGCGACCGGCACCCCGCCCACGCTCGCCTGCCACAACTGCCGGCTGTGCGGGCGCACGCGCCAGGCCAGCAGCCGGCGTTCGCTGTTGAACACCCGCAGCTGCTCGCGCACGAAGGCGCCATCGGCGCGGTAGTACAGGCGCACCAGCAGCTTGCGCCCTTCCTCGTCGAGGCGCACAGCTTCCCAGCCCGGCAGCGGCGCGCGCGCCTCTGGACTTGCCGCCGTCCAGGTGGCCAGGTCGCGCGGCGCGGCCTCGGCCAGGCCGCCGGGTCCCAGGCGGATCAGCGCACGTGCCTGCAGTTGTTCGAACAGCAAGGCGTCTTCCAGCGCGCGCGGCGCGCGCGCCGGCACCTTGTATTCGCCCGCGGCGAGCTGCAGCGCCGGCAGCGCCAGGCCGGGGCCGAAAGCCTGTACTAGCCCACCACCCGCAGTCCGGTCGACGCTGGCGCGCTGCACCAGCAGTTCACCGGCCTGCGCACAGGTGCTGCTGGCGCGCCGGGTCAGCCTGAGCGCGCCGCCGGGCCACACCAGCCAGCCAGCCGTGCCCAACAGTGCCTGGCCGCGCGCGCCGCGCACGACCCCTCCGTTGCCGGCGTCGCCGACCCAGGCGGCGCGGGCGCCGCCCGCATTCCAGGCCAGCCGCATGGCGCCGCCGGCGTCGCCGCGCAGGTCCACGCGCGGCATGGCGGAGCCTGTTGCCGCCAGCAGCAGGTTGCGCGCCGGCGCCAGTTCGGCCGCCTCGCCGAACGGATAGCCGATCCGCACCGGCTGCGTGCACAGGTCGATCCGCACCGGCGCTCCCAGGCGCGTGTTTGACGCCACCACCAGCGCGCTGGCGCCGTGCTGGACGATCTCGATGCCGGGCGCGCGCGGCACGCGCACGGTAACGCCGCCCAGCAGCGGCTGGAACGCGGACAGCACCGCCGACTCGCCCGCCGCCGCGTGCGCGCCGGACGAGGCCAGCGAGCGCGCCGCCTGCGCCAGCAGCACGGCGCCGAGCACTGCCGCGCCGCAGGCCAGCAGCAGCCACAGCGTGAGCGGCAGCCGGGCCCTGGCCGACGGCCTGCTGCCCAAGCGCAGGTTGCGTGCGCGCCGCCGCGCCGTGCGGCCGGCGGCGAAGGAATCCATCAGTGAGCTGAACGTGGCTGGCATCGGTATGTCGCGATAGGCGCGGCCTGGTCGTGGCCGCCTCGCGAAGCCCTAGCCGGGGGCGGATGAAACCCATCCGGCGCGAGGATCCGCGCGCACGTTCGCGCACAGTTTTCGACAGCTTGTTCCCCGTTTTCCGCGTCCCGTCGCAAGCGCCTCGCGGCCTGGAATCGCTTGGCCTACAGTGCACACATCGACAACCCACCCGCAAGGAGAAACACCATGAACATCATGAAGCATATGGAAGCCGTCTTCGTCGTCGCGATGAGCCTCGCCGTCTCGGGCAGCTACCTGCTGGACACCATCCCCGAAGCCCAGGCCCGTAACTACAGCGCCGACGCAGCCATGGTCGCCAGCGGCGCCAAAATGGCGGTCGTGACGGTCAGCGCCAAGCGCCTGTCGAGCGAAGAAAAGCAGGCTGCAGGGGCACGCGGATGAGTGCCGCAGGCCTGCCCGTTGTCGCCGCGGCGCGACAGCGGGCGGCCCATTGCGGCCCGATTTGTATCACGCTACTGCGGAGCCGGGCTCCCTATCTGTTTCAAGTGTAAGTATCTGCTTCAGCGCTCCCTTCGGCCTTGCGCCGGCGATATAGTGGGTCATCCGTTCCTGGACCTGGAGACCCGACATGAAACGCACCCTCACCCTTGCTGCCCTGATCGCCCTTGGCGCCGCCTTTGCGCCGGTGCCGTCGATGGCGCAGACCGACTTCCAACTTTACATCGGCTCGGCCCCGCCCGCGCCCATCTATGAACGCGCCCCCGGCCCGCGCCATGGCCACGTCTGGGCGCCGGGCTACTGGGAGTGGCGCGGCCACCGCCATGCCTGGGTGCCGGGCCGCTATGTCGTCGCCCGCCCGGGTTACGTGTACTACGCGCCGCGCTGGCAGCAACGCAGCGGCGGCTGGTACATGGAGCCGGCCCGCTGGGACCGCGACCGCAACGGCGTCCCCGACCGTTACGAGCGCCGCGGCTATGCCCCGGTGTATGCCGGCGGCGGCTACCGCGACGGCCGCGATGGCTACTATCGCGACGGCCGCAGGGACGGCTACCACCGCGACCGCGACCGCGACGGCATCCCCGACCGCTACGAGCGTGGCGGCCGCCGCGACACCGACCGCGACGGCGTGCCGAACTACCGCGACCGCGACCTCGACAACGACGGCATCCGCAACCGCCGTGACCGCGATCGCGACGGCGACGGCGTGCCCAACCGCTACGACGGGCGGCCGGAAAATCCCTACCGCCGCTGATCCACGCGCTCCAGCAACGGAAAAAGGCAGCTTCGGCTTAATGCCTGTCACTTAAGGCATTGACCTGTCGGCGGCTTGAGCTAAAACGGATTCACGTGCAACGTGAATCCGTTTTTTATTATGGCCCTCCGACATGACCTGGACTATGCGGCTGAGCTGG